>Ga0315331_10000398_pt1 | contig 29742 bp, 22 predicted proteins | sample M160m34915metaG_FD_203456 | JGI IMG/M metagenome (GOLD analysis project Ga0315331, IMG submission 203456) | Ammonia-oxidizing marine archaeal communities from Monterey Bay, California, United States - M1 60m 34915 | ecosystem: Environmental > Aquatic > Marine > Intertidal zone | place: USA...
ACCCCCCCCCCCCCGCACCCCCCGGCTGCCCCCGCCGGCCCCGCCCCGGGGGCGCCCCCCACCGAGTATGGTTTGGGCCGGTGGCAGGCCGCTATCCTGTTTTTCGGCATGTTCTGGTACATCGGCTATTCCATACAGGTGGCACGCCAGGCTCGATTCGAAATGTCAATCGGCGACGATGTTCAGCAACAGTCGGTTTCGACTCGGGTCGCACTGACCAAGCCGGCGTTCGTGTTCATCGTGGCGTCGGCCATCGTTGTGATCGGCAGCCGTGTGCTGGTTTGCAACGGAGAAGAAATCGCGTTGCGACTGGGCGTCCCTAAACTGGTGCTGGGGCTCACTCTTTTTGCCGTTGGGACATCATTACCCGAGCTGTCGATTTCGCTTATTGCCGTGCTGAAGGGACAGGAGGCCCTGGGCATTGGGAACATTATCGGGTCGAATGTTCTGAACATCTGTTGGGTGCTGGCATCGTGCGCGCTGGTCAACCCGTTGCCCATCGGTCGCCAGACTATCATGTTGGATCTGCCGGTGATGCTATTACTGACTGTGATGCTGATCGCATTTCCCTGGAGGTCCGGTCGCATCACGTCGCTGGCAGGGGGCACAATGTTGCTGGTGTATGTCCTGCACCTGCTGTTCATCACCTTCGCCAACCCGTTTTCATAAGCACAAACGCACACTCCGAAAACACGCGGTTTCCTAAGTATGTGTTTACGGTCGCGAAGCCGTTGTTGATTAGCCTGCTGCAACGCCGGCATGTGCGGCTGCTATAGCAATTTACGCTTTCCTGTGGCTGAAACTCTGTTTTCCGCAGAGGGTTCGTTTTTCTTACCAGTCAGTCCGGTTTACGTGCACTAATCCCAGACGTGGTCCGGTATGTTCATATAGGCAGGTCTGCAAAACGGCTGACATGCTGCACAGTGTCCAGCTCCAACGTACATGTTTTGTTCTTCGGTCAGCGTCAACCCGGTGCAGGGTGATGGCCATTCAGAGATCCGCATACATCCCACCCCTGTTACTCGTTCTACCGAAGGACTTCCCATGACGTGAGTCACATCGTAGTAGCCTCCGGACAGCCAGCCATGCAGCGGGGCACCATCGCTATGGTTGCAGGCGTGCAGCATCCCGCCACTGTATGCCAACTGTCCATAGACGTACGGATGACACCCTGGGATATGTCCAGCCGGGCAATCAGTCTCGCAACAACTGGCACATCCCGGATTGCCGCAGCCTGATTCATGGTGGGCGTGTCTGCCATGTTGCCGATGTGACTGAATGCAGTGCGGACACTCGCCATTGCTCTCTCCTTGATGAGCGGTTTTGTCACGCCGAATGGGGACGCCGCCCGTTGCGGACGCCGGAGGACGCGGGATTTGAGACCGGACTGCGGGCTGGTCAGAATCACCGACGGCGATGGCGCGGTCAGTCGTGCCTTCATCTTCGGCACCCTGCAGATGCATCATGCCGCTGGCCAGGCTGACGGCGATTGCTGAACCAGTCACAACGATTCTGCGAGACAGGATCGTTGTGGATATGTCATGCCCAATGTCTTGCAGCAACTGCAGCATTTCAATTCTCCATTTCTTCCGAGGAGCCGTCCGACATCAGAAGAATTATTGAGCCGGTGTTAATCCGACCGCGGATGCTGGCAACCAGCCCTGTCGCCCGAACAGGATTTTCAGTTCATCGTTAGTTTGCTCTGTACGCTTACAGGTCAAACGCACGATCAGCCGAAGTTCATCCGACGCGAGGCGGGGCGGACCCCGCCTCGCTGCGGATGAATACGGAAGTCAGCGAACTGACACTACGACGGTTTTGGAATGTCCGTCAACACACTCTCTTGCTGTGCCCATGTCACGATCAGTCTCAGCAGCTGTGCCTCTCTCGGTCCGCCAAACATGAAATCGGGCTCAATCGATTGCCATACGGCAGGCCACACAATCGCCGCGACCAAAATAATCGCTATGTCACAACGAACCGTTGCAATCTGCAGAATCTATGCCACACACCTAATCGTTACAAACGGAATGATCCGAATGTGTTCATAAGTGTATTTAATTCTTTGGGTTACGTACGTTCGGGCTGTTCTGCTCCAGCACGCCCGACCTGTTTGCTGTTTAGTCTTCTTACGAAGTTGTTAACGGGTATGTCAAGAATACATAACATTCGCAATCATCGGTCAGGCTTCAGTGGCCGTGGCTGTTGAGGATTCCTGCGTGCGGTGAAACGCCGGTGTCGCGGTCGCCCACCGGGCCATGAGGTGGCGTTCCGTTGCGGAATTGTGGAGCGTGCACATTGCAACGGCTGGTTTTCACGCTTTCTGAGCCTAAACACGGCCGTCAGACCGGGTATTTGGGCGATGAATCAGAAAGTCCGTTTGATTGGCACGCAAAAAACCTCTGCGCGACGTATCAACGATTATTGACGTGGATCGGCAGTGCAGATTCGAACCGGTTGCACTGTCGCTCAACGTTTTGGCCCGATCCAAGATACACTGGAAAGATCATCAATTGCGAAATGCCTTGTTACCGGCGGAGCCGGGTTCATTGGAAGCCACCTGACTGAGTTGCTGCTGGAAGAAGGTCACGAGGTTGTCGTGCTGGACAACTTAAGCACGGGCCGGGCTACAAATCTTGATGCGGTCAGTGGCCACCCGGGTCTAATGATTTAGACAGGATCGATAACTGATTCCGTTCTGCTCGGGGAAGTGGTCCACGGCGTCGATATCATCTACCACCTTGCTGCCGCCGTGGGCGTCAAACTTGTTGCCGATGATCCAGTCCGTACGATTGAAACCAACATCTACCCGACTGAGCAGTTGCTCCGGCTTGCGGCTCAGGGGAACGTAAGGAAGTTTTTTCTGGCGTCGACTAGTGAAGTTTATGGCAAGCGTCCGGGCGACGCATGGAGCGAAGACGATGACCTGCACCTGGCCCCACCAGTCGGCCTCGCTGGGCCTATGGTTGTTCAAAAGCCATTGGTGAGTTTCTGACGCTGGCTTACTACCAGAAGTATGGACTGGGCGTTACGGTCGGTCGGTTCTTTAACGTGGTGGGTCCACGCCAGGTCGGTAACTACGGTATGGTCGTGTCGCGCTTTGCGGAAGCCGCCCTGAATGGCGGTCCAGTGACGGTCTATGACGACGGGTCGCAGGTGCGCTGTTTCGGCCATGTCCAGGAGATGACGCGGTGCCTAAATGCTTTGGTCCAGTAAGACTCAGCCACCGGCCGAGTTTTTAACATCGGCAGTGACCAGGCGATATCCATTCTGGATCTGGCTCATGTAGTCATCGAAAAGGTTGATCCTTCCGTTAAGGTCGAATTTGTAGCGTACCACGATGCATATGGCGATAACTTTGAAGACGTGCAGCGACGTGTCCCCAATACCGACCGTCTGTACCAAGCTATAGGCATGCGGCCAACAATGACGCTTGACAGGATTCTGGACGACATCATTGCCTGGAAGAAACAAACACTGTGATCCTACGTTTGGCGACTGATTTACATTCGCAACGGACACGTAACTGCTTTTTGTGAAACTGTTTACGGATATTTTGATGCTTGGCTGGCGGGATCTCCGCCAGGTCATTCGGTCATTACCAAGTTCAATACTTCCCGGCTGTGGCGGTCCGGAATTGCAGTTTCTGGTCGTGTTTAACGTCACAAACATGCCTCATGCCCGCTTCGGATGCTTCGGCCCGTAAATCCACATCTTTTGTACTTGAGGTGTGGTTTTTGGCCGTTTAGGATACTTGGCGATTCTTCTACGGTGGCGCTGACTTTCCAGCATAGCTGGCTTGGGAGACTGGATGCGACACAGAGCAGTGAAAATGGTTGTCATCCGTGGCTGAGCTGGATATCCGTGAATGCGAGGACATCATCCGTCGATGGTCAGGATACGTGAAGGATTAAGCGCCAATCCTGGCGGTTTAATCCGGCCTTGAGTTGAGATTTATGTTCCGATCGTCAGCTGGCATGTTCTGTGACGGTGTTCGGCTGGACCGTGACAAAACATTCCCAATGGTCGAAAGTCTGCAGTGACTGACACTGATCGACTTTCGGAGATTGTTCATGAGTACCCTTGGTAAAATCTGTCTGTCGCTCACCCTGCTGCTGCTGCTGCTGGCTATGGCGCCGATTCCCGGCAAGTATGGTGGCTGGACTCCCAAGCTGTTGGTGTTTCACAATCAGTGGTCAGAGCAACTGCGCGATGCCAAGAAAGGTGCTGTCGACTCCATTGAGGCTCGTGCCACCGCACGCCAGGAACTTACCAAAGTGTCTACTGATTTAGATAGCCTCGTGATTGGGTGGGACCGTTCCTGGGATATTCCGCAGAATTCAGGTGCGATCACAAAACCACAAAACGGCAAGTTGCGTTTCTCAAGTATCGGCACGAATCACGGACTGGTGACTCGTACGGTGACGGACGAAGACGGAACGCAGAAACTCATGCTGCCTGTGGTCCATGCATTTTACGGTGCCGCGGAAGGGATGACCTATGCTGGTGAGTTTGTCGTCGACTCTCAGGCCGGATTGACAGCAACCAGTTGCGTACTGAAGTCAGTTCATCCGGTAACTCTGCAGGAGGCGGCTTCATGGCCAGTCAATGCGGCGTGGCGGTTGCGAGGCATGATTCCTTCGGGAGCCCGTACCAACATCGATGAGCTGTTTCGTCGTCAGGTTCGCACTGATGAACTGAAAAAGCAGACGGTTGCCAATATCACGCGTCAGCAGGGATTACTGCAGGCCGCCGAAGCCGCTCTGAGTGTGCGAAACGGAGAATTGCTGGGGAATCCTGATGGCATAGTGGATCCTGAGCGTCCTGAGTTCGTGGTTGGTCTTCTTCAGGCGATTGAAGACTTTGAGGAAGAACGAAATCAGCTTCAGTTGGACGTAGACCACCTTCGTCGCGCGTTGAAGGAATCGTCGGAGGATCGCAACCAGAAACTGGAAGCACTCGCCGGCGCGGCCGCGAAGCTTCCGGACACGTCGTCGGAACCACCCCAAGTGTCTGGTCAGCCCGCAACGGCCAACTGAATCTTCTGACTGGTATAACGTGACCGGCTGGCGGGTATTTACTGCTTCGATTGTTGCTGGATGTACGTCCGCTCAATTTTGCCTTTGTGTCCAGTCGATTCCTACCATAGGTGAATTTCAACAGTGTTAATGCGCGCTCCTTCTGTTTGCATTGCAGGTGTTCTTGCGGATGAGCATTTATGACCGAGACGTTAGTCCTTCCATGGTTTCGCAGCCGCCGCCCGGTGCGTCACGTCGACCGTTGTCCATAGTGGCAAAAATTGTCCTGGTCACCATTGGCGTATTCCTTTTACAACTGCTGACGCAACGTCCTCAGGCAGACTCGCTGGCCTTTGACTGGCTGGCAATCGAGCGCGACCTGGTGTTCAGTTACGGTCAGGTCTGGAGGCTTCTGACCTATGCCTTCATCCACAGCGAAACGCAGTTGCTGCATATTGGCTGCAACATGCTGGGACTGTTTTTTCTGGGCCGAATTGTTTCTCAAACGCTCGGAGAACGCGAATTTCTGTGGGTCTATCTGGTATCTGCTGTATTTTCCGGCATCGTTCAGGTCAGTACCATGGCCATTTTTCGCATTCCGGGACAGGACTGGGCTCTGGGGGCGTCCGGCGCCGTATGTGCGGTCTTCGTGCTGTTCGTTCTCCATTATCCTCGAATGAAATTGTATTGCTTCGGCATTCTGCCAATCGAAGCGCGGTGGTTGCTGGCCGTTGCCGTGGCGTGGGATGGACTCGGCTTTCTGGGACTCGTTCCCGGCCTGTTTGTTGGCGAAGGTGCCAAGATCGGTCATGCGGCGCACCTGGGAGGCCTCGCCTTTGGCTTTTTGTATTTTCAGTGGAATATGAACCTGTCCAGGTGGTGGGATCAATTTGGCGGTCGGCTGAGTGAAATACCGAAGTCAAGCTCCAACCTCAAGGTCTACAATCCCGGCAGCCAGCCCGAAGTGGATTACTCGACCAGGATGGACGACATTCTGGCAAAGATCAGTAATCACGGTGAAGCGAGTCTGACGGACCGCGAGCGTCGCATTCTGACTCAAGCCAGCGAACAGCTGAAGAGTACACGTTCTTAGTTCACGACGGGCCCGAGAGTTGGTCTGAGCTGTTGCTCGGAAGGAAGGGTACGATGCCTGGCCGTGGTCGAACCTGATTTCACCGGCAGATTCTTCTATCGGAACAGCCCGAAGCCGTGTGTTAACTGATGATGTCGCTGAGCACGTTGCCATGGACATTTGTCAGCCGTCGGTCAATTCCATTATGCCGCACGGTCAGACGTTTGTGGTCGATGCCCAGCTGATGCAGAATTGTGGCATGGACATCATAGACCTGAGTCGGATTGTCTCGATCCAGGGGCTTGTAACCCCACTCATCGGACGGTCCGTAGCTGATGCCGCCTTTGATGCCTCCGCCGCACAGCCAGTTGGTGAAGACGTAAGGATTGTGGTCTCGTCCTTTGCTGCCCTGAGTTGACGGCATGCGCCCGAATTCAGTCGTCCACAGAACGATCGTATCTTCCAGCAGTCCGCGCTGGCCCAGATCCTTCAGCAGTGCGGCTGTTCCGACGGCCATGCCTGTTGCCAGCGGCTTGTGGTCCCGTTCGATGTCTTCGTGGCTGTCCCAGTTGCGTCGGGGAAAGCTGTTGTCATTGCCGGACCAGACCTGGATGAATCGGACGCCGCGTTCCAGCAGGCGGCGCGCGATCAGACACTTACGGCCAAAGTACTCGGCTTCTTCCGGAATGTTGATGTGTTCCGGGTAGGTTGCGTCTGGGTTTTCCAGCCCGTACATCTTCAGTGTGTGCTGAGATTCCGCGGAAAGATCGAACGCCTCCGGAGCGCTCAACTGCATTTTTGCGGCCAGTTCGTAGCTGCGAATGCGCGCTTCCAGCCGGGAATCGCCTTCCCGCTGTTGTTGGTAATCCTGATTCAGCTGCTGCAGCAGGTGCAGACCGGCGTCGTCGCTGGCTTTGGTGACGTAGTCGGCTTCGGGCAGCAGATCGGCAATTGGATTTTTCCGTTGTGGAAAGATCGTCGTACCCTGAGTGCTGGCCGGCAGAAATGCAGAACCCCAGTTTTTCGGTCCATTGCTGGCGAAGCCTCGATGGTCGGGCAGTACGACAAAGGTTGGCAGGTTTTCGTTCAGAGTGCCCAGGCCGTAGCTGACCCAGGCTCCCATGCCGGGAAAACCGGGCTGCTGGAATCCGGTCGCTTGCAGGTACGTCGCCTGACTGTGCACGCCGGTCTTACCGACAATGTTATGAATGAACGCGATGTCATCAACACACTCACCCAGCGGTGCGACAACATCACCCAGCATGTGGCCACATTCGCCGTGGGGGGCAAACTTAAACGGCGATTTCATCCACGGGCCAAGACCATTCTGAAAGGCCTCAACGTGTTCACCAAAATCTGATTTTTCGCCATGATGTTTTTCGAGGGCCGGTTTGTGATCCCATAGGTCGAGATGACTGGCTGCACCCCCCATGAACAGCTGGACGACTCGTTTCGCTTTCGCCGGATGATGCAGCACTTCCACGACACCACCTCCGGAAGGGGGCACTTCCGCACGCGCATCGTCGTTCTCGAGCAGCATCGTCGATGCAGCAAGTCCCGCGAACCCGTGTGCCGCGGTATTCAGAAGTTGGCGTCGGGTCTGCATCGTATTAAACGTTCCCTTTGATGTACTCACACAATGCGGTTTTGAAAACATGCCCTGACGGTGACATCGCGCGGCGGTGTACATTGTTCGACATGGTTTAATCCAGATAGACGAATTCACTTGTGTTGAACAGAACGCGACACAGGTTCGCCAGGCCGAACTGCCGCCGATAGCTGTCGAGCCGTTCACGTTCGGAGACTGTTGGCGGCCTTCCGGTAACCAGTTCGAAGGCTCTGGTCGACGCAGATGTTCCTTTTGATTCCGATTCAACCCGGTTTGCGAAATGACGCGCCATTGCCAGATTGAAATTGTTGTTGAGAAGTGACAGTGCCTGCAGAGACGTCAGAGTTTCCGTGCGTCGCGGCGTACTCTGTGATGAATCGGCGCAGTCCAGCATTGTCATAAAAGGGTCCGGCTGCGAACGGGCGATAAAGCGGTAGACGGAACGGCGATGTGATGCTGTGTCGTCAGGATCGAACTTGTGGTATTCAAAGTGCGGTGAATGTGCCGTTTTTTCCAGAGCAAACAGATAGAAGCCGGGGCCGCCCATTTTTAGATCAAGTTTTCCACTGACCGACAGGACTGAGTCTCGCAGTTCCTCGGCCGACAGTCGCCGACGGTTCATGCGCCAAAGATACTGGTTGTCGCTGTCAATAAGGGCATTCGCTTCGTCCCGAGTTGACGCCTGTCGATACGTCGCACTGTTGACGATCAGCCGATGCAGGTGCTTGAACGACTGAGTTCTGCGGAATTCATCAGCCAGCCAGTCGAGCAGTTCCGGGTGAGTCGGTCGTCGTCCCATCTGGCCAAGGTCATTCGGTGAGTCCACGATCCCTTTACCAAAATGATATTGCCAGACACGATTGGCGATGGATCGCCACGTCAGAGGGTTTTCCGGGCTGGTGATCCAGTGAGCGAGTGCTGCTCGGCGGTCTGCTTCGGAGTGACCATCCGGCAAATCGAAATTCCAGATTGAGTCATTCGTCAGCGGAATCACGCCGGGACGCACGGTTGCCTGAGGCTGCTGAATATTTCCGCGGTGCAGGACACTGACTGATCGTGGTGTACCGTTTGTCGGCTTGAAGTTGCCCTGAGGATTGAAGTGCGTTGCTGCCGCGTAGACCATTCGGCCGGTCGGAAGTTTTTTTAACCGTTCGTCGAGATCACTGCGCCGTTTCAGCATCTCCTGGTGCGAGGCCACTCGGTCCGGTGTCAGAATGCTATTCAGGATTTCGGTGCGTTGGTTTTCTGCCGCCGACAGTTTGGCCACGACAGCGGGATCAGCAGCTTGTGCCCAGATGCCATCGGTCAGGTTGTTCTTCCGCCAGCGCGACGGCGCTTCGATGGAATCAAGAGCCGTCACTTTCACGCCTGCTGCGACGTTGTTGCCTTTTGAGTCCAGAACCTCCAGTTCGGCCAGTGCGAAGATGAAAACGCCTTTGCGATCTGCCAGTTTTGTCGCTGTTATGCGGATGAATCGAGCGGTCTTTCCGTTACCGGACAGTTCAACAGTGGCAAGTCCGGGATTGGGGAAGTCGGACTTGGTGAACTGCCCCAGCCCTGCCGCCGCAGATGTTTCTGGCCGATCCGTTTTGTCTGCTGTCTCTGCAGTGAGGCGTGTGTCGACGCGAAATCTCACAGGAAAACCGAAGCCCGCGCCGATACCACCAAAGTCGTCGTGACAAGGGTGCAGCACGATGCTGGCGATCTCCACATCCTCGCCCAAATCGACTTCGACCCACTTTTCAGAATTTTGAGTGCCCGAAGTCTGACTGTGATACCCGAACTCCGGACGTTTGTCGGCAGGTTGAGCTTTGGGTTTGAGTTTCGCAATTCGCTTATCCAGTGCGGCAAGCTGTGTGCCGCCTTCCTGCTTGACGTCGTCATCGAATTTTTTCAGTTGCGCCGCCACCTCATCACGGGCTTCCGACAATTCACGACGCCGTCGTTCCGTTTCCGGATCCGTATCGTAACGCCGTTCGGCTCGATCCACGGCCGCGAAGATCGACTGCAGGCTGTAGTAATGCTCCTGAGTGAACGGATCAAACTTGTGATTGTGACACCGAGCACACTGAATAGTCACGCTGCAGAATGTGTTCAGCGTGTTGGTTACCATTTCGTCGCGATCAAGATTGCGGGCCACCATGCCGTCGATCTTTGATTCCGGTACTTCAACATGCCCAATAAAGTCCCACGGTCCGGCGGCGACAAATCCGAGTCCCAGAATTCCGTCAGGCTCATTTGGAAACAGAGCGTCACCGGCAATCTGTTCCTGAACGAATCGCGAATAAGGCTTGTCTTCGTTGAATGATCTGATCACGTAATCACGATAGGGCCATGCGTTGGGACGCAGCTTGTCCTTGTCGTATCCACATGTGTCGGCATACTTGACCACATCCAGCCAGTGCCGGGCCCAGCGTTCGCCATACCGTAGTGAGGCCAGTAATCGCTCAACCAGTTCACTGTAGGCCTGCGGGTCGTCATTCGCCACGAATGCTGTGACCTGTTCCGGTGTCGGCGGCAGTCCCGTCAGGTCGTAGGTCAGGCGGCGGATAAGTGTGCGACGATCCGCAGTCGGCGTGTGTGTCAGCCCGAGCTCGCGGTGCCTGGCCAGTACGAACGCATCAATCGGTGACTGTTGCCATTCCGGATCTGAAGTCTCGGCGGAAACAGGTGGAACTTCCGGTCGTTGGACGGGCTTGAACGACCACCAGTCGAAGTTACTGACCGCAGGCTGCTGAAGAACGACCGCATCAGGCCATGCTGCTCCCTTGTTGATCCAGTCGGAAACCAGACGGATCTCTTCGGTCGAGAGCGCCTCGCCACCTTTCGGCATGCTTGGTGGCTTACCGTCGACGGACTGCAACACGCTTAGCAGGTGGCTCTCGCCCGCATTGCCTGCGACCAAATAGCCGCTGTCTTTCAGTGCTGACCCGGTCTGCAGTGAAAAGTCGCCCTTGCGATCCACACCGTTGTGGCACGAAAGACAGCGGTGTTCCAGCAGCGTCTGTACCTTGCTGAAGGAATTCGTGTCTTCACTGCCGAACGCAGCCGTTGGTTCAGGGGAAACGGCAGTCAGGCAGAAAACAACGGAGATGTATTGTATGACGGAAGATTGGATTGTGATTCTTTCAAGGCGGGGCAGGCGAGTTTCGGAAGGCGGGACACTATTCTAATCATCTCTGCACCCATTGCGCCAAGGCTCCAGGTAAATTCGATTTCGGGACGGTAAATCGCTGGTCCTTCAATGCTGGTCGTCGCAAGATAATGAAAATGATTGTCTGTTCAGACCGTTTCTCCACTTTCGACGGCGTCACGATTATGTCTATGTACCTTCGCCCAGGTCTCGCGTTGCTGCTGTCTTTTCTTGCCGCCGCGACGTCAGCGGCCGAGCCACTTGACGGACGGTATCTGTATGTCGCCTCACCCGGAGTTCGCAACTACCTGGAATACGGCGGACATGGGCTGCTGGTTTTCGACATCGATGATGGACACAAATTTGTTAAACGCATACCGATCGGCGGACTGGATAAAGACGGCAAGCCCATCAATGTGAAGGGTGTCTGCGCCAGCCCGATCACAAATCTGATTCACATCAGCACTCTGCGCACGATGATGTGTCTGGATCTGGTGACCGAGAAACTATTGTGGGAAAAGTCGTACGATGGTGGTTGCGACCGTATGTCGGTAACACCGGACGGCAGGACGATCTTTCTGCCGTCATTGGAAAAGGGGCATTGGCATATCGTGGCTGCCGTGACAGGAGCCGTGATCTCTCGTATTGAGCCTGGTTCCGGCTCGCACAATACCATCTGTGGAATCGGCGGACGCTACGCTTACCTGGCGGGGTTGAGGTCGCCCGTGCTGACAATTGCCGAAACGACAAATCACTCGGTCGCCAAGACGTGTGGCCCTTTCAGTCACAATATCAGGCCGTTTACGGTGAATGGTTCCGAGACGCTGGTGTTCGTGTGCATCAACCAGTGCCTGGGTTTTGAGGTTGGTGACCTGACGACTGGTCGCAAATTACACCGAGTTGAAGTGGAAGGATTTGAGCAGGGAAAAGTGAAACGACATGGGTGTCCCAGTCACGGCATCGGTTTGACACCGGATGAAACTCAGCTATGGGTGACCGACGGAGCGAACAGCCATATGCACGTCTACGACGCGACCACAATGCCACCGAAACTGATGGACAGCTTACCGGTCCGTGACCAGCCGGGCTGGGTCACGTTCAGCATTGACGGTCGGCTGGCTTATCCGTCGTCCGGCGATGTTTTTGATACCGCCAGCCTGACCCTGGTGACTCAGCTGACGGACGAAGAAGGACGGGCAGTTGGCAGCGAAAAAATGCTGGAAGTCGACTGGCAGGGCGGTCAGCCAGTGCGAACCGGCGACCAGTTCGGCCTGGGCACCCGGTTGTTGAGATGACACAGGGTGTTGACGTAATCCCTCCGTACTCAGCCAGTCCACGCGGATGAACTCAGCGTCCTTGAGTTCCGTTGTTCTGCTCAGGAGCGACGGTTCGCCATGAAAGGCCCCCTGTTTCCGCTCTGAACTCAGCGTTGGCGATGTCTGAAAAGTCAGTCATGCCCAAGGGATCGTGCTGCCGCCCTACCAACTCAGATACGCGTGAGAACGTGGATACCGGAATGACAACGGACGTGTTTCTATCGGCTCTGGAAATGGCGTTGGGCCGTCGCGGGCAGGTGACTGGCCTGACACATCATTCGGATCGTGGCAGTCAGTACTGCAGTGTCTCATTTCAGAAGGCGTTAGAAGGCGCTGAGTCGAGAAGGTATTGAATGCAGCATGAGCCGCAAAGGAAATTGCTGGGACAATGCAGTCGCCGAGAGCTTCTTTGCGACACTGAAGAAAGAACTTGTGCACCAGTGCGTATACGCAGATCCGGACGCGGCTCGGGCGAGCCTCTTTGACTACATCGATGTGTTCTACAACCGCGCCCGACGCCATTCAGCTCTGGGGGGCCTGAGCCCTGAGCAGTACGAACAACGCGGATAGAGAACAGAGATTTCACAAGACAGAATGGCTGTCTCATACAACTGTTAACAGCGTCCACTAAATCTACGGAACTTCACTGCTGCATTCCAGTACGCTGACAGCCGATGTGCACAAAGACACGTTGAAGGGCGACAAGGGAGGCGACATGCTCTTTGCTGCCCCGAACGACAAGGTCAAAGGTAAGAAGAACGACGAGGACCTGTTTGCGATTTAGAGCCAGTGACGTCTTCAGGAAACCGGTTCTGGCATATCGGGCAGTCGTGATGCTGTCAAAAAGCAAATCGGGCACTCTCGGCTGACGTGTTCTCAAAAGCAGCAGTTCAGGTCTGAGTAGGTTTCTGTTGCTCAGTCGGCAAGGGGCACAGCCAGGTCAGGCGAGTTCGTCGGGGTGACCTGTCGTGCCGGCAGGTCATATTCATGCGAAGTATTTCCAAGTGGAACCATTCATAGCGGAGAGTCATTTACCGTAGTCGCTACAGGTGGTTTAGGACGATTGCGTTGCGTTTGCTTGGTGTGTTGACTAGCATTGGTTTTCGGATTATTCACCACAGATAGACATCGAAGAGAAAGGGTTCCAGCATGCTCCGAACAGCGCTCGCCCTGTTGCTGTCCACGATTTGTTCGTCCGGCCTCGCAGGTGTTATTCGTTCTCCCACAGCGGTTTCGCAGAACACACTGGGAAACCTGACTTCGGATTTCGACGCAGAGAACCTGATCAACCAAGGGGGACTGTCAAGCAGTTTTTCCAGTGGTGTGACCGACTTCGATGCGTACTCTTCAAGTCATGCTGTTTCAGAAGCAGCGGGTTTTTTGTGGCAGTCAGCCTCTTCTACTATCTCCGGAGTGCTTGATTTTGATCTTGGGGAAAGTCTGACGATATTTCAATTGGCTCTTTGGACGGGGGGACCTACCAATCACAAGAACCGCGATATTAAGGAATTTAAGGTGTTTACCTCTGCGGACAGCAGTTTCACCACAGCGACCAATGTTGGCGAGTTCACGGGAACTGAATATGCCAGTAATCCCCTTCCCGCGGGAGTGTTTGACTTGGTGGACACAGTAGCACGGTTTGTTCGACTGGAGATAGTGTCGAATCATGGAGGCCCCGTCACCAGGGCTGGTGAACTGGCATTTGACACATCCGCTTCTTCCGTACCCGAACCGAGCCATGTGACGTTATTAACGCTAAGTGTTATCGGTTGTGCCGTCAGGGCAGGGCGCCGAAGGAAGTCACGCTTCGCCTGTTGATTCCGCCGATCAGGGACGACCGCTCATTACGAACAGTCTGCGTCTTTCGGAGGTCGCTGTACGCCCGGCACAAACAGAAAGAGCCGCCTGAGTAGAAAGTACTCAGGCGGCTCGAAAAAGTCCCGGAAGCAACGAGTCCCAGGGGGGCGGAGGACTCAAGCTGCTTCCGGGGGCGATTGGCTTAACAACACTCGGCTGCTGATGCTGCGTTCGCAGTGTTCATCAACATGCCCGGAACGTATTTAGATTTCTAAAGTGGGTCAAGACGAGTTGTTGACTGGTTATTTTCTGACGCCACAAAATCTTCTGTCGTAAACACCAGTTGCAGGACGAGTTACGTAGTGTGTGTTGAATACCGGCAATATCTGCAGCTGTAATCGACATGAAATTCACAAAAAAGAGTCAAGTTGTGGCATCGGTTTTGTGCCGCGTTACTGACGAATTCGTACCGCTTCGACACCACTCACTTTGATGGCATCCTGCTGTGTCTCTTCCTCAAACCGTCGCGTACCGTGAAGTCCCACGGCGTTGCCGACAAATTCTTCCAGGCTCACAGCATCTGTCGAAGTCAGATGAGCCAGGACTTTTCCGGATGAGGACGTCAGCACGAATGATTCTTTTGCTGTGCCGGTGCCTCGCTGGATAATGCCTGCACCGACGTAACGGCTGGAGGCCGGGACCGCTGGTGGGATATTGCTGCTGACTGTTGCTGTTGGAATCTGCAGACCTTCAAATGGGGCCGGGGTGGTCGGGACAGTCAGGTTTGAGCCGATGGTGGCAGTGTTCTGCGTTGATGGGAATGGCAGCGGCGATTGCTGCGGAATCGGCAGCTGAGATGGTCCAAAGCCTGTGGGTTGTGGCCCTAAGGCAAACTGCTGGTTGGGCAGCGGTAGAGTCGCGGTAGTGGGCAGGTTGTATTGTGAGGCCAGTAGTTCTGAATCTCGCCTTTCGGTTTCAGACGTAAGACGGTTCAGGTCATCCCATTCTGCTTTTCGCTGGCGATACCGCTTGATGGCTGGATAGCGAAGGTCAATCTGTCCGGCCACCGGCTTGTAAATCGCGTTGTTCTGCAATTTCTGATAATCAGTTTCTACGGCGTCCAGTTTCCACTTTGACGGTGGAGACTGAATCATGGTGCGAAATCGTTGATCAATTGCCTGCAATTGTCGCTGCTCATCACGAATCTGTTTCAGTTTTACCAGCTGTTTGCTTGGTGAGACTGCGAATTCGCCTGACTGCGATTGCATTGTGGTGGGCGTGTTTTGCTGTTGAGTGTCAAGGCGGATGGCGTTGGATGGCACGGAATACGGGTTGCGATCGTGCTCTGCGCGAGCCGTGTCGCCAACGGGAATCACGGCCGAACCAGGCAACCATCGATATTCTCGTTTTGGTGGTGCAATTTTCAGCATCTGTTTGGGGCCCGACAGGGTGTCGACCTGCTGTTCGCCCAGAATGTTCACTTTTTCTCCGGCCATCATCATACGCTGCCAGACATGAGTCTCATCGCCAAATGAACTGCCGACGAAGACAACCACGTTACTTTCCAGCACGTCACCTGATTCGGTGGACGTGCGGCGGACATTCCTTGATGGAATCCAGCTGAAGCTGCCTTTGGGAGGATCGATCATGTACCAGCCACCCGGATCGTGTCTGCGTACGGTTACCGTGACATCACGGTGCAGTTGGGCAGTCGGATAAAAGGCTTCGCCTCCACCGCTGCGGACATAGGTCTGTTCCACAATGATCCGTGCCTTATACGGAAACTGCCGCGCCTGAGTGGTTGCAGGCTCGAAGGTACAGGCAACAACAAGAAGTAGCATCGAGGTTTTGAACATGTGAAGTGTCCATCCATCCGTAGAAAGAACAAACACACGGTTCGCAAACGAATGCGGAGAATTCAGCGTGCTCTCACGCATCGCGCAGCCGTGTTTGTGGGGTAGCTGTACCACGATCGACGGATTGGTGGGAGATGCGTTCAGGCAGCGAAGTCGTGAAATCACGCGGCGGCGGGGCGTTGCCGTCGGGCTTCGGCAACAACTGCAGAATCGGAGTCGTGAGAGCATCAAAGCTGCGGATCTCTGATGCTGTTCTTTGAGAATTGATTCAAGTGGGGACGTTGGACATGCCCTGTCTCATTACGCGGCACAGACGCCGAAGCGACGGGCGAATCGAAGTGCTCGATGGTGGGCATACCATTCTCGTTTGGCTTTGCTGGTTGCAAATCGGCGTTTTCGTGATCCATCCGGCATTGTTCCGCTCCTGCCGGGGGGGACTACTAACCGAAGCGGATAATGCAGCGATCTGTTACAGCAAATCCGGCGGAATTCAGCCCGGCCCGTCAAGTCACATGGACCGCGGCTCTGAACCGACACGCTGGTCCCGTTTTTTGCGTATTTTGACTTCAGGCCCTTGTGTCGCCGCCCGGAACACGACTTTGTCAGCACGGCGTCATTTCACTTCTCAGAAGTCCTTTGGAAGAAGCTGGTTGCGTCCACACCAGTCGCCGATAATTGAGAAGGGAAAAGCACCTTCCGGAGCCACTGTTCATGCTGAAAATTGCGACCAAGTTTCTGCCCGAACCACTCGCTTTCCAGCACGCGTACGATGCCGGCTTTCGGAACGCTGAGATTTTTCTGAACGCGGCCGTGCTGGAATGTGTGGACGACGTCATCGCGATGTCACGCGGATTCGATCTGGACTTCGCGCTGCACTTTCCCAATAAGCCGGAACTGAATGAGTCTCACCTGAGCAACTGCTGTCGGCTGGCTGACGAATTGAACGTTTCGGCGGTCGTCATTCATGAGCCGATGTTCCGGCGCTACGTTGAGCCGCTGGCAGCGATTGACTCGAACATTCCGCTGGCGATTGAAAACCAGCGTGTGCCGGCGGCCAACGTTGCCGCGTGGGTTCAGGACCGCGGTTCTGTAACGCTGGACATCGAACACCTCTGGATGTTTTCGCTGTCTGACGCACCCATTGAGCAATTGTTTGCACTTGTGCGTGATGTGTTCGCATCAGCGTCCGAGTGCATCAAACACATTCATATGCCCGGGTATCTGCCGGGGCAGGGCGAGCATCGGCCGATGTACACGTCACGTGAGTTCTGCATGGGCGTTTTTGACATCCTTGCTGATTATAATTTCGCCGGGCTTGTTGTGTCGGAGGTTGATATGCAGTTTCAGAACCAATTTGATCTGCAGATGGACATGCTGTTATTCGAACGCTGGATCGAACTGCGGCAGCAGTCAGTACCCTCGCCGCAACACGCGGCGACATCCTGATGCGGTGGGGACGCATCCATGCCCGAGTCGACACGTAATTAGCCGGCTGGTTCTTCAGTCCTGGTCAGCGACGATCGAATTTTGCTGAAACAGCACCACGCGCCAATAGCGGACAATGTGTGCAGGATGAATAGTTGAGGCACCAGGAAACGACCCTCGACGGACCATGTCATGGCGACCGAAATCGCGTTGGTCGCCAGCAGTGCACCGAATACTATGACTGTCGTTCGGCCCGATTTGCAAAGGCCAATGGTGGCGAATATCAAAACGATAAACTCGAACACGTTTTGAGGACGGAATTCACTGCCGATCTTCATCAAGGCCAGTGGGATCAGGCGTGTGATATTGCTGCTGATCCATTCAAAGGCTTTGGTGCTGCTGGCATCTGCGATGGCAAGTTCGCTCTCGATGTTCGCCATGTCTGCCGTCTCCACTGCATCGAAGAAACCCCGCGCGCTGAGATTCTGCCAGACGCCTCTGTTGTTCCATGCTTCATCACTGTATCCGGCGGACAACTCCATTAGTCCCTGCGTGCCCATCGGGCTGAATCTTTCCAGCAGTACAATGTTCCGCATGCCCCACGGCGCGAAGACAGCCAGTGTGACGGCCAGAAACAACGCGGCGTTTCCCGCAGATACGCGGAACGTCTGCTTTTGAAGTCTGCGCGCAACGAAACAAATGAACACTGTCAACCAGGGTAACCACAGGACCATAACTGAGCGTGTCAGCATGGACGCTCCGGTCAGCATTCCGGCAAGAATCAGGCCTCTGCGATTCATGCGGTTCACAAGGCCCAGTAGTGTCAGCGTCAGCAGGGTTGCCAGGAAACACGCCAGTGGCTCTGTCAGCAGACTTCGAGCATACAGCCGCGACCTGACGTCAATCACGTAGAAAATAACTGAAATGACAGCCGCCCCGAATCCGAGTTCGCGGCATACATAATAGCTTAGCAGGCCGGCTGTCGCTGCCATCAGCAGCACGTTCAGGCTCCGGACGGCGAAGAACTGACGCCCGGCCACCAGGTTTAAGCCGGCGGCAATGGTTGAAAACAGTGGTGGTCGAAAGGCGATCGGGCCGGAGGGTGAGGGCGACAGCGTGAATAATTCGGGCTGCGTTTTTGACGCTTCGTCATACGGAGCGCGAAACGCCGGAGCATCGTAGTTGACAGCGTATCCGTGGCCGCGACTGAGTTCCCACGCCATCGAATCGTAGCTGGATTCGTCACCTGTGGCGGACGGCGGTGTATTCATCCCGAACCGCAGCCCGATCCAGCAAAAGTAAACGGCCGCTGTCATTAAAAATGCCGCGATGCCGCACATTGAATGCTGTCGAGAAGCCGCCCTGTCTGACATCACGGATTCATCTATCCATCTGCTGCACATTCTCATAGCGACCCGCGGAGGCGGGCCACCTGTTCTCCGAACGCTTGTTTCAGCCGGCCTGCGTGTTGCTCACCCGCGCTTACCGTCCGACCGCCCCAATCCGGGAGTTGTCACCGGGCTGACCGGCAAGGCCAATGTCCTGCACCGAATTGATCGCCGCTTTCACAGCTTTCGAACCGCTGTGTACACCAAACTCTAACGTCATTTCATAGGTTTCGCCTGGTCCGAGTTTGGGAACTCGACCGGCCCTGCGTTCGACACTTCGATTATTAGGATAATTTGTGCCAGGTTCGATGCCGGTCACATAGCCATCCGCCAGGGCCCCCGTGTTTTTCCACACCGTCAGGTACGGCAGTTCATCCAGTGACCAGCTGATCGTTGCTGCTTTATTGGCGGCTCTGTTATGCAGCAAAGCTGTTGTGTTGTTGTCGTCGTCGCCGTTGAGTTCCAGCAGGTATACCTGCTCCACAAATCCAGTGATCGGTTTTGTGTAGACATTCCACGCGTCCAGCCCCGTTGCGGCATGTTCGTTGAAGGGCTTGACGCTTTTCACGGAAGCGACGACCTCGGCACCTTCTTCCAGCAGAGGGCTTCCGAAGTTGGCGTGGTACAGAATCTCGAATTCCTGTTCCTGAGCCCCCACGTTCCGGATTTCGTCGATCAGTTGAAACGACGTTTCACCTGGTATGACAACCAGTTCGGTGTGCAGTTCCAGTTTCGGCCCAAACAGGAGTTTTTCGTCAACCTGGCCCTTGATGTGAATCGCGTACGGTGGTTTGCGGTCCACAATGACTTCTACATTGCGGGCTGGAATGTTGGCGATCTTGCCATGCAGTGTCAGTTCCATTTCGGCTTTGTCGCCAACGTTGTTGATGAATGTGTCGGTGCCGGGATGCCCGTTACTTTCCAGCCCGCAGCGACACATGAATTCATTGAAGCCTTCCAGCCAGCCAAGCCCGCCACGGCTGCTGAGATTCACAAACTGCGGATTTACGGTCTCCTTGACGGGACTGTCCCACTTCAGCACCACGTCTCCGGCGGTGACCTGGATGATGCCCATGCCTCGAGTCGGGCACAGCACGATTTCCATCGCACCATTATTGACAATGATCTGATCGACACCTTCCTGACGGCCACCCTTCAGCACCGATTTCTGAATCCACCACTGGTGTCGACAGTCCGGTGTGACCTTTGCTGCCGAGGCTTGCCAGGATTGCTCGTTGTGACTCTGTTCACTGGACGTCACCGTATGACGGAAACTGTCCTGGCCGTGAGATACTGTCATCAACAGACCAGCTGACAGAATGACGGGAACTCCTGTCAGAATAATTCTGAGCTGTGACACACCGTGTTTTCGGGAGGAAACCTTCATCGGCATTTTTGAACACCTTGACTAAGGAAGCAGACACTGAGTCGCGTTAAATACAGAGACGTGAAGTTGAACAAACTTCGGTGCTGCGTCAAGTCGTCGCCGGATTCGGCATGCTGAAATGCGTATGAACCGTCAGGGCAACGGTGTCAGGAGATGATTCTGATCCATATGTTCTGCCGTGCGGGGCAGGCGTTTGTGGGAACCACGGTAAAGACGTCATGACTGGCCGGGGCGTACACCGAGGGGGTAACATGGATCTTGTTTAAGGGTTATTCGTGCGACAGGAGGCGAAACATGGCCAGGCAGAATGAACCGCATTCGGCGCGGTTACCGGATCGTGCTGCGGATGCCCATAAAGGGACGTTTGGACGCGTATTGATCATTGGCGGTTCTGTTGGGATGAGTGGTGCTGCCTGTCTGTCGGCCACGGCGGCACTGCGCGGCGGCGCCGGCCTTGTGTCGGTCGCCGTTCCGAAATCGATTCAGGCAATTGTGGCCAGCTATGAACCGTCTTATATGACGATCGGGTTGCCAAGTGGTGGTGGCGGGCAGCTGTCTGATATTTGCGTTGACGACGTGCGCCATTTGGTGGCAGACAAAGACGCAATCGCCGTGGGCCCCGGATTGGGGCCGTCGAAACAGGTTGCTGACCTTGTCTTATCGTTGCTTAGAGAATCAGAGTGCCCGGTTATTCTTGATGCGGATGCATTAAATGTCGTTGCCAAATACGAGATGTTTGCTCGGATGGATTCGATTCCGCCATGCATCCTGACGCCACATCCGGGTGAGTTTTCACGTCTGACGGGGGTTTCTACGGCGGAAATTCAGTGCAACCGGGAAGACGCGGCACGGGTCTTCGCCGAAAAGTATAAGGTGGTCGTTGTGCTGAAGGGCGCAGGGACTGTTGTTACTGACGGAAACCGCGTGTTCGTCAATTCTACCGGGAATTCAGGTATGGCGACCGGAGGCAGCGGTGACGTGCTGACCGGACTCATCGTGTCACAGGTCAGCCAGGGAATGTCGCTTTTTGACGCGGCCTCTGTTGCTGTTCATGTGCACGGCAGGGCAGGCGATCTGGCGGCGGCCGAATTGTCGGAACGTGGTCTCATTGCATCGGACCTGCTGCGTTTTCTGGGCGCAGCATGGCAATGTTCCGGCACTGATTCCCTGGATTGACGTCATCTGACTGCATCGTTGATCTTTGTTGACAATATTCTGCTCGAGTGTGTTGCCACTTCGAGTGACCTCGGTCAGGCCGGAATCTCTGGATGTGTTCCGGGATCTTTGCTGGAACTTCCCGATATAACCGTGTTTAAGGCCGGTTTTGGCTGCTAAAACGAAGATGTGTCGAAATCCACGTTACGGGATTGGCGAGGCAGACCGTGATCATACGTAATGGCGGTTGGGCCATTAGTGGCGGCGTGCAACGATTTTGCTGTGGCTGATTGACGTGCATCGTTGACATTTTGCCCGGAAAACAGCTAGCATCGGCACACCAATCTTATGCGGTTCCGCATTTAAATACTCAAATGCTGATTCTTACTGGTGGCGGTGACTTCCGACTTCCAGCAGTTCTATCTGTTCCCTGTCTGATAATTAACTGGAGTTCGCCATGTCCACCACCGTTCCGGATCGCAAATCCCGGCGCGTGACGGGTCGTGTTCCGGTGATGTCCGAAACCAGTTACGACATCGCGACGTCGATGCAGGTCGCTGCCACTGTGGGGCTGGGAATCTTTGTTGCGATTCTGATCGCCATCTGGCTCAGTAATCTGCTTCCGGACGTGCAGTCGATTCCGATTGTAATGGAGTCCGGAGACGGCGGGTTCGAAGATGGAAATCCTGACGAAACTCTCGACGTGGAATCGCCTCTGGACCCGACTGATGATCCGTCGCTGTCGAACGACCAGCAGGAAACACAGCTGGAACAGATCACCGAGCAGGTCCTCACGCTGTCTGAGACTGCAGCTCAGATGCAGCAGCCCAACGAGTACGCTGATGCGAGTGGCGGGGGAAACCCTGGCAGTGCTGAGGGCAGTGGACGCCCGTTCGGTTCCGGCGGCGGGACTCGTGGAGGTGTAAAACGAGAGCAGCGGTGGTTTGTGGAATTTGCGGACCAGGGGAACCTGAAGTCATACGCCCGACAATTGGAATTCTTCAAAATTGAGTTAGGCTGTGCGTTTAAGGATGGCCGTATTTATTACCTGTCGAAGATGTCGAGTAGTCCCTCTGTCCGTGAGGCCCGTCTGAACAGCAAGGATCAACGGCTGTTTATGAACTGGCAGGGGGGCGATCGTGTCAAGGCAGACATTGAGTTACTGGAGAAAGCTGGTGTTCCGCAGCCGAGCGATGGCATGGTTCTGCACTTTTACGATCCGGCAACAGAACAGATGCTGGCAACGCTTGAGTCAGAACGTGCTGGCGGGAGACCGCCGGAACAGATTCGCCGTACTCGTTTTCAGGTAAAACGGGAAGGCAGTGGTTATGTATTTGTGGTCACCAGTCAGAAACTTCGTTAACACCGGGCACTGAAAGATATTGCCCGTTTGTACAGGCCCGACGGCCGGAATGAATTACAGGTTCAGGAAAATCTTATGCACTTCTTGTCCGACTTTTGCACATCGCTGACAGTCACTTCGTTTGCTGCAGTCGATACGGGGCCGATTCTGGAACAGTTCGGTAACCTCATCTATCTGGCGATGGCGTTGTGTGCCTGCTACGGTCTGTACTGTATTATCGTGCTGATGCGTCGCGTGAAGGAGAAAAGCTTTCCCGGTCGCGAAGCGGCCAGTGCCTTTCTTGATGACGTCAGCGAACTACTCGAAAAGAACGACTTCGAGGGCGCCGTTGACGTGTGCGACACTCCGGAGCTCTGGTCGCGAGCCGTCCCGCAGCTGGTTCAGGTGGGCGTCGAAAATCGAGCCAAGCCGATCAAGAAAATCAAGCAAATCGTGGGCGAGTTCTTTTCACGTGAGATTCTTTCAGAATTCGACGTTCGCACGTCCTGGGTGAACACGATCGTGAAATCCGCTCCGATGCTTGGGCTGCTGGGAACGGTGACCGGGATGATTCAGGCGTTCAAGAAGATCGCCGGTACCGGGGAGTCCGGTGTCAAACCCTCTGAGTTGGCGGCAGACATCAGCTTTGCCCTGTTTACGACGGCAGGCGGTCTGGCCATCGCGATTCCGCTGGTGGTTCTGGGTGCAATGACTCAGACTCGAATCGCAAAATTGCAGGATTCGGTGCAGGACAATCTGGGAACATTCTTTGATGACCTCGAAGCGGCTCAGGTGCGTGGAGAGGATTCGCCATCGTAACGTTGGGGCAGTGCCAGTATTGTCGCCTGCGGCGGTCCACGCAGCGGATGACGTACCGGTCAAAGACGAATTCGTTGCCGTCGGTCTGCGGCGGACGTTCAGGTAACGTGAGACGACAGGGGGGGATTCGGCGTGTTTGACGACGGCGGGTTTGGCAAGAAAAAGAAAAAGAAAGACGAAGCCGATCTGGATATCACTCCCATGATCGACGTCGTTTTTCTGCTTCTGATCTTCTTTATGGTTACCTCAACCATGCAGGGCACACCAGACAAGGATATTCCGCCCGCATCTTCGGGAACCAACGCGAACGTTGCTGGACATATTGAACTGACAATCAAGGCACCGGCATCGTCTGCGTCAGAGGGTGAGATCATTCTGGACGGTGAGCCTGCGTCGCTTGATCAGATTAAGGCCGATCTGACTCAGCGGGCGGGACTGGACGATCTGAAAGTTATGATCTATGCGGAACGCGACGTGAAGTCCGGCTTCGTGGGCGAAGTCGAACAGGTAATTGGTGAAGTGGCGGCGGAAACCGAAACAGAAATTCTGATGCACTTTGCAGTCAGCGATCGGAAGTAGCGGGCAAGTGCCCGAGATTGAACAATGGCGGAACTGATTGACAAAAAGCTGGGCGAATTCCTCCTGCTGAATCATCTCGGCAGCGGTGGCATGGCGGACGTCTACCTTGCGGAGCAGACTTCACTGCAGCGACACGTTGCCGTGAAGGTGATGAAGCCTTCGTTAATGGCAACCTCCGGCGAGGTGATGCTGACTCGCTTCAAGCAGGAAGCCATGATGGCTGCCGGGCTGAACCATCCGAACATTGTTCAGGTTTACACAATTGGCGATGCAGAGGGATACCATTTCATTGCCCAGGAGTTTGTGAAGGGTAAAGACCTCGCAAGTATACTTAAGTCAAAATCCACGCCGGATCTTGGTTCCTGTCTGCACGTCATTCGTCAGGTGACATCAGCTCTGAAGGCGTCCGGTCAGGCCGGCATTGTTCACCGTGATATCAAACCGGAAAATATTCTGGTAACGAAGAAGGGTGAGGTCAAAGTTGCCGACTTCGGGCTGGCTCAACTGCATGACAAACCGGATGGTGGCGGCATCACGCGGGAGGGAATGACCCTGGGAACGCCGCTGTATATGAGTCCGGAGCAGGTCAACGGAAAGGAACTGGACCCGCGTTCGGACGTATACTCTCTGGGTGTGACGTGTTATCAGCTTCTGAGCGGCAAAACACCGTTCACCGGAAACACGGCCATGGCGATTGCCGTGCAGCATCTGAATGCCGCACCACCTCCGCTGAAGGAACAGAATCCCACGCTGCCGAATGTTATCTGTCGGATGGTACACCGCATGATGGCAAAACGTCGGGGGCTGCGCTATGCGTCGGCTGCAGATGTGTCGGCTGATCTGAAGCTGCTGGTCACTGCCTATCGCCAGGGTAAGTCACTCGATCTTGTGAAGCTGCCGATTCTTGAGGAATTGGATCGCGCTGCGGAAAAGGCGAAAAACACCAGGGTCTCGCCGGCCGCGACGGGAAGCACCGATGCGGCCCGTGTTTCCGAGGTGCCTGTTGGTCAGACACGTCAGATGGAACCGGCAGACGTCGATCTTGACTACAGAGTTGCAGACGATTCGTACGAAGTCGTTGAGGCGTTCCCGGACGCTGACGATGAAATTATGCCGGTGGACGATGTCGAGGACGAATCAATATCGTCTGAACGCCCCAAAGTTACGAAGAAGCGCGCAGCGTCCGTATCCGAACAGTCCAGAGTTAATTCGATCGTTCGGGTCAGTCTTCCGTCATGGGAAGAAGTCGAAGAAGAAGATATTCAGTTAGGCAGGCCGGAACCTGACTTTGAGGAAATGGACCTCACTCCGATGGTGGACGTCACGTTTCTGCTGCTGATCTTCTTCATGATTACAGCGTCGTTTACTTTGCAGAAAAAGATTGACGTACCACCGGCGAAGTCTGATGCCGTATCGTCAGTAAGTGTTCCTGAAATGGAGAGTTCGGCGGTGGAAGCCATCATTGATGCCGAAAACCGAATTTACGTTGACGATCTGCCGTGCGAATCATTTAAGGAAGCTGTCAGTCTTCTGGAAGACTCAAGGGCTGCTGCGGATGCAGTTGAACTGAAACTGCTGATCGATCCTGAGTCGACTCACGAGAAAAGGATTCTGGTGGCCGATGCTGCTGCCAAGGCTGGTTTTACAAAAATCAATTCCATGATCAAAGAGGTTGATTGATCGTTAAGGGTTAGTGGACTGCACGCACCGGTTTGACTGCAGCCCAGCTGTGTTTTCATACAAACGTCCCTCAGAAAATTGGGTGCCAACGTGCCAACGGAAGATTACGACGAATTTGATGACGACGACATCGAAGAAATCGATGAGCTCGACGAGGAAGTCGAGGAAGTCGAGGAAGCCGAGGAAGGTGGTGACGCCGCCATCGAGAAAGGACGTCGTCAGCTGCGCCGTGGCAGGCTTTCAGAATTCAGCGACAAACTGTCCGGTGGAGCGGCCCGGCCAGGCGAAAAGGATGTTAAAAAATCACCGTTCGTGATGATCATGGCGGGCGGGATTATTGCTCTCACTCTGGTCGGCCTGGTGTTCTTTATCATGATTCTCAGTAAAAGCGAAGAAAACGCTTTTGCGGCGGCAAAGCAGAAGTTTGATGAGAATAGCTATCCGGAAGCGAAGGGCCGGCTGGTGGACTTTCTGCAGGCCTACCCGGACGGCGAATATACAGATCAGGCCCGAATCCTTTATCACGAAACGATGGTGCTGGAGATCATCAGCGGCACCAATATTAATGCTGCCGGTGTTTCTGAGGCGCTGAAACAGCTGGACGATTTCATACGCGTCTGTCGGGATCTTGAAGGATTCAACGACGAACGTGACGACGTTCTGCGCTTTGCGGAACGAATTGTTCGTCTTGGGGCATTTGTCGCAGTAGGAGAACCTCCGAAAGTAAAGCCGTCGATGCCACCGCTGGAAGACAGCAGGCTCGCCAAGAAAATCATGGATCAGTTTGCCGGGAAGGATGGACTGCCGCGATCCGTGGAAGATGAGATTCGACAGCTGCAGCGTAAGGCCAATGCTGCGATCGACAAAGCTACCGTTCTGGACGGTTATCTGGCTGAAATCAGCGGTCATCTGGAGACCAACGACACTCTGGCGGCTCTGGAATCGCGGCAGGCTCTGATCGACCAGTATGAATCGCTGAGCGATGACGCGGACGTGGCGAAGATTCTTACGACCATCTTGGATTTGGAGAAGACTCTCACGAAGCAGGAGGACCTGAACGGGAATGCCGAGACCGAAGATTTTTCGTCATCGGAGAGAGTGTCAGCTGCACTGACACTGCGAACTCAGGTGACCGTTGACCAGGTCTCACAGGGAAAACTGGTTTTCGCGGTAGGAGTCGGCAGCTGTTATGGAATCGATTCGGAAACCGGCGAACCTGTCTGGAAGCGTGCCGTTGGCAGAAACCCGCCATTCGCTCCGATTGCGATTGATGCGGCTGAACCGTCGCTGCTGATCTTCCACACGGATACAAATGAGCTTTTGTTATTGTCGCAAGAGCAGGGTGATATGCTGTGGCGGCAACGAATCCCGTCACGTCCCTCCGGCCCGCCGCTTATTTTTCAGCAGCAGATTTATCTGACGACCGAGAGCGGTGAGTTATGGAAGATTTCCGTAGCATCCGGAAAGGCGATCTCGCGAGTGGTCTTCAATCAGCCAGTCGTCGGACCGCCAGCCGTCACTCGCGACGAAAAATACATGGTGATCGCGGGCGACCAGTCTCTGGTTTACACGCTGGGGATCAGTCCGTTGGAGTGTGTGGCGGTATCGTATGTGGAACACCGACTGGGTAGTGTCGAAGCTCCGATTCTGACAACGGGCAAATTGATGTTGATGGCAGACAACGATTCTGCTGACAAGGTCAGGCTGCGAGTGTTGGATGTGAATGCCGGCAGCGGGGCGGTTTCCGTGCTTGCATCGGATGTTGTTGATGGCCAGGTCAGGGATGCTTCACTGCTGCTCAGAGGACGGGAGCTGTACGTACCGTCCACACCTCAGCGAGTAACTGCCTTCCGCGTAAATGACGACCCCGATGCTGATCATCTGGCAAAGGTTGGCGCAAATCAGCTGGAAGACGCAGCGATCTCGCCGATTTTTCTGAGAGCCGGTCCAGGTGGTCAGCTGTGGATGGCCAGTGAAGCTTTGCGGAAGTTTCAGGTACGGACCAACACTCTGGAACTTCAGTCAAACACTGTTGCAGAAGGACTGCACCTTCAGCCGATCCAGATGTCCGACCGGAATTTTTTCGTCACAACCAATGAGCCCTATTCATCTTCCATCTTCTTCACGAGGGTGGAGCCACAGAAGATGGAAGACAAGTGGCGTACTGTAATCGGTACCAACGTGGTTTCCGCGGGGCCTGCTGGCAATGACGAGTCGTTGCTGGCTGTTGGTGATTTTGGCCGAGTCTTCCGGATTCCCCTGCAGAGAATCAAAGCCGGGGGATTCATCATTGACGATCTTAGTGAGTACCGCGTACCGGATGGTCTGGAAGAAGCCATCGGCGGGTTGTCGCTCAAAGACGGTCGACTGGCTGCCTACTGCGGCGGCGAAGAACCGGCTCTATGGACGTTCACGACGAGTGGTCAGCTTGAGCAGCGGTGGACACTGCCCGGTATCGCCGGTGTTCCGCCGGTGTCGCTTGCTGACGGCGTCGTTGTCGCCGTCCCTGGTCGTCTGCATTTTACCGCGACTAACGCGGGCCGTGTACAGGACTATCGGGCCGCACAGGGACAGGGTAAAGATCAACAGGCTTCCTGGAAGTCGCTCGTTGCGATTAACGATACTCAGGTTCTGGCGGTCAACGCTGAAAACGAACTGATACGGGTTGAGTATCGAACGAGTCCAACCCGACATCTTTTCGAAGTCAGCAGGACGCGTATGGAACAGCCGATTGAGCTGGCACCTGCGGCGTCGGGAGACCTGCTGGCTGTGGTTACCTCTGATGGCAAACTCATGACCCTGTCTGTGGCAACACTGGAAGTTCTGGACGAACATGATCTGGGTGGCGTCGCCACGAGGTCACCGTATATTTCAGGAGACCGAATTTTTGTCGAAGTCGCGCGCCGTGAACTGCAGGTGTTCGCGAGCGGTCCTTCCCTTCAGGAGCCTGTGACCGTTCCGCTTAACGGAGCGTTTCTGACTGGTCAGCCGGTTGTGATTGAGAACACCGGGTTTGTGGCATCTCTTTCCAATGGTACGGTGATGGTTCTTGATTCAGATGGTAACGATACCGGAAAGAACGTGTCGCTTGGCCAGGAAGCTCAGAAAGGGCCGATTATCGTTGGCAAATCCCTTATCGTCATTGGAGTCGATGGCAGTCTTTACAGTGTGGAAGATGTACTTGAATAGCTGCAGTATATTTCATTTTTGTTCCCGGCTGGTCCGTGACATTTTGTTCGGTGCGATCCTGTGTCTGTGCGCCGGCGGTTTGTGTCCGTCGTTCGCCGGTGCGCAGGACGAGCTGCCGCGGCTTGAGGACATGGACTGGCCTTCCGTGGAAACACTACTGAAGGCCGATCCGTTCGACTGGATTGTCCTGAAGGACCAGACGGTCATTGTGTGTCAGCCGCTTTATCCTCGTCCCGATACGTTGCAGAAAATGGCTGATGAACTCGTGCTGCTTGAGCAGGCCAGGGGCAGTAACGCGGCAGAACGAGCTGAAATTTCGGAACGAAAGAAGCGGCTCAGGATGCTTGAGGTCAATCTGCCCGATAATAATTTTGAGGACTACCAGCTGCCGGTCAGCCAGGTGGATCGTGTTATTTCCTTTGAAGACATGATTCTGCGAGAAGCCGATGCACTTGTTGAACTCGGCGAAATCAGTCAGGCCTACGAGCTGCTGATGGAAGTTGAGCGGATGGCCCCAGGCTGGGAACAGGCTAATTCTCGATTTGCCAGTCTGTTGATCAAAGAGGCCGAACTCAATTTCGAGGCCGGTGATGCATATGCGGCCATGGCACTGCTGGATGAGCTGGCCATGCGTGATAAGACAAGCCCGCAGCTGGCTGAAATGTTCGGCCGGACGATTCGCTCCGCCGTCCAGTCAGCAGTGGATGACGAAGACTACGATCTGGTTCGTTATTCACTGAACAGACTGGCAAAGCACTTCCCCGAACACCCGGTCATTGCCGACTGGAAAAAGCAGTTGCAGGCGAAGGTGTCTGTCGTTTTCGGACAGGCCGAAGAGCATTCCCGGGCCGACCGACATGCTGAAGCGGCAGCGGCTGCTGCGGTCGCCAACACGATCTGGCCGATCAGCGTCAGCCGCATCAGCAACGACACTCAGTATGTTCAGTGGCAGACGCCCGGAATTCAGCGGGCTGCCT
>Ga0315331_10000401_pt1 | contig 29709 bp, 26 predicted proteins | sample M160m34915metaG_FD_203456 | JGI IMG/M metagenome (GOLD analysis project Ga0315331, IMG submission 203456) | Ammonia-oxidizing marine archaeal communities from Monterey Bay, California, United States - M1 60m 34915 | ecosystem: Environmental > Aquatic > Marine > Intertidal zone | place: USA...
CCGTTGTTCTGACTCGAGTCGTAGTACTTGACCGCAGCGTCCGCCGAGCCGGCGAAGCTAAAGATCATGGCGATTGCCACCACCAATCTCATACGCATATTCTTTCTCTCCAAACTGTTTTGTGACTTTCGAGAGGGTCGGACCAGGCCGCCCTACACTGGTGTAAGCAATTTACAGGCCACTTCGTCCTCGCACAGAACCGACCTAGGCGACGGATAAAGCACCCATCTCGGATTAAAATGCACCGTTCCCAAGAACAACTGGTGCATTCTGTATCTTTCGGTGGCGAGCCGGAGCAGATCCTATCTCGCGGGCCTCGACTCGCCGTGTTCCGTTTCTTCGGCAAAACCACCGACGGAATCAAAGTATTTCTGGACTTCGACCCCATTAAAACGCTTCGCGATGCTCCCGGGCGCGACACACAGGGAGAGCCCCCGGACACGAGACACACCAGGCAGGTCAAGCCGCGGTAGCCTGCAACTCTCGCCTGGACACAAAAGCTCGCAGTGAGGCAAGTTGCACCATGGCTCAACGCGTTGTCATCACACGAGACCTCCCCGGCGACCCCGCGGGGCGCCTTCGAGCCGCGAGCGGACTCGAGATCGACGAGCTCTTCCAGCACCCAGAGGACCGCGCGCTCCCCCGGGCCAGACTTCTCGACGCGGTCCAGGGTGCCACCGCTGTGATCACCACCCCGGCAGACCAGGTGGATGCGGAATTCCTGGACGCTGCCGGGCCGCAGCTCCGCATCGTGAGCAATTTTGCCGTCGGGGTCGACAACATCGACCTCGCGGAAGCCCGGCGCAGGGCCATCCTGGTGGGGCACACCCCCGACGCCGTCACGGAGCCGACCGCCGACATCGCGTGGCTCCTGCTCCTTGGCGCTGCGCGCCGCGCCACCAAAGCCATCGAGACGGTTCGAAGCGGGCAGTGGGCGGGCCTTGGGGTCCAGGAGTTGCTCGGGACCCGGCTCGTTGGGAAGAAGATCCTGATCGTCGGAGCGGGTCGAATCGGTCTCGCGGTCGCCCGGCGGGCGCTCGGGTGGCGCATGGAGGTCCTTTACGTGGCCCGCTCCCGACATCCCGAGTTCCATGCATCCCCGATCGACGGGCGTCGGGTCGACCTCCTCGCGGGCCTCACCGAGGCAGACGTCGTGAGCGTCCACACACCTCTCACTCCGGAGACCCGCCACCTGATCGGCGAGCGAGAACTCGCGGCGATGCGCCCCGACGCGATCCTCGTCAACACCTCCCGCGGGGCGGTGCTCGATGAAAACGCGCTCGTGCGTGCCCTGCGGGGGCGAAAACTCCTCGCAGCCGGGCTCGACGTGTACGAGCGCGAGCCGCGGCTCGCAGACGGCCTCGCCGAACTGGAAAACGCGTTCCTCCTGCCCCACATCGGATCCGCGACGTTCGACGACCGGGTCTGGATGATGGAGATCGCAGTCGACAACGCAATCGCAGCGATGCGCGGAGAGATGCCCCCACACGTGATCCGCTGAGCGAGCCCAACCGCTACGAGAGCTCCGCGAGCAAGTCCTCCGCGATCTTCGCGGGCGGATTGTCGCGCCACATCGTGTGATCCGCCGGTAAGTTCCCTCGCTCCACGTACAGGTTCATCATGCGCGTGATGATCGCGACGTAGCGCAGCGCTGCGAACAGCTCGAAGTAGCGGATCACGTCAGGGTCCCTGCCGGTGAGACTCGTGTAGAGCGCCCGCTGCTCGTCGACCGATGGCTCTCCCTCGAGGCGCGGCACGGGCGCAAAGGAATAGTCGTGACAAGTCCGGTCGAACATCAGCCACCAACCCGCATCCATCTCGGGAGGTGCGATCGCAACGTTCTCCCAGTCGGTCACGCAGACCGGCTCGAAGTCGCGCCAGATCACGTTCCCAGGGCGCGCATCGCCCCACGAGAGCCCCAGCTCGAGTCCAGCCGGGACATTACCGCGGAGCCACCGGAGGACGTCATCGGCGAGCGGGTTGACACGGTCTCCGAGGTGCTCGCGCAGGTAGTCCTCCCAGATGTCGATCTGAGCCAGCGTACCTGGCGTCGTCCCCGGCGCGATCAACCAGTCCAACCCGGCCGCGCGCCAATCCACCTCGTGCAACTCCGCGAGCAGGCGCAGCCCGCCCTCGACCATTCGCTTCCGATCTGGCGGCGCGGCGTCCGCAAAGAAGCCCTCCTGCGGGTACGGCGGATCGACGAGCGGCGTCTCCCCTGCGACGAAGTCCATCAGGAAGAACGGAGCACCGAGGACCGAGGCATCCGCTTCGTAGCCGAGCAACCCGGCCAGCGGGAGCTTTGAGACGCCCGACACCGCCTGCATCGCCCGATACTGGATGTCGATCTCTACATCGAGAGCCGGCGCTTGGCGCGGGTAGACGGGCGGCCCCAGGTTCTCGATCCGCAGGACCACCTTCTCGTCGAACGGGGTGCCGTCGCGTTTGAAGGCCACCGGCACGATCAGGGTCTGCGCCGAGTAGCCGGTCGCTGCGCCACCAAACTCGCCCAGCTCCAGGTCCGTTACATCGGGCCAGTGCTTGGAAAGCCAGTGCTGGAAGGGGGCCCGGAGGCCCTCCGTTTCGGTCGGGGTCGGCATCTACAACAATCCTCCGTCAGGAGCCGGTCGGGCTCGCTGGTTGTACATCTGTCGAACCAGACGTTCACGCTCTTCTTGACTGTACTGATCAAAATCAACCGTGAGCTCGTTACCCACGGCCATCCCGCGCTCCACACCAGGGCGCGCGCCGAGTTCTTCGAACCAGCGCTTGAAGTACGGGAACTCGTCGAGGTCCTGGCCCTGCATTTCCCAGCCGACGCTCCACGGGTACGAGATCATGTCTGCGATCGTGTACTCATCCCCAGCGAGGTAGCGACGATCGAACAGGCGGTTGTTCAGCACACCGTACAGCCGGTTGACCTCATCCGTGAAACGGGCGCGCGCGTAGGACTGGTCGCCGTGCGTATCCCCCAGCCGACGAAAATGCCCACACTCACCCGTCTTCGGACCCTGGTTCGCCATCTGCCAGATGACCCACTGGTTGACCTCATGCCGGCCTCGGGCCGCCGTCGGATAGAACCGGCCCGCCTTCTCCGCCAGGTAGATCATCATCGCACCGGACTCGAACAACGAAAGCGGCGCCCCGCCATCTGCAGGCGCGTGGTCGACGAGAGCGGGCATCCGGTTGTTCGGGCTGATCGCCAAGAAGTCGTCCTTGAACTGGTCGCCTTCCGCGATGCTGCAGGGCACGACCCGGTAGGGGATCTCCGCCTCTTCAAGGAGGATCGTGACCTTCTTCCCGTTGGGGGTCGGCCAATAATGCAGGTCAATCACAGGGAAAACTCCTCCGGAGCGCTCACCACCAACGGCTCGCACGTGCCCCCCGATCGTCGCAAAAATGGGGGGCCCGCGTCGAGTCGATTCACGCGCCGACACCTCAGTCAGCGAAGTGAGGCATGACCTCGCGGGCAAACCGCTCCAGGTTATCGGTGCTCGGTCGCGGATCATCTCCCCCCGAAGTCCCGAATCCGGCCAGGATCACGTCCGTCACCCCGAACTCTGCGCTGAACCACTCGAGCTCGCGAATGCACTCCTCGGGGTCTCCAGCGAAGAGACTCTGGGGGATCGTTCGACCGCTCTGCTCTCCAGCGTCCAGTTGCCGCGTCATCGCGTCGTCAATCTGAGAGAACCACTCCTTGTACTTGTCCGTGATATAGGACTCCTGCGCGAAAGCCCCGGTCCGCCCTTGAAACGCTGCGCGCATCGCGGGGTCCTCGGTCACGACGAACGGACGGACGATCCCGACCCGCGGCGACACCGCGGCTGATCCTTCCCTCCCGAGTTGGTCGAAGTATGGGTCCAACACTGCGGCCCGATCCCCCTGAGGCAACAAGTGAGCCCCCCGCCGAGCGGCCCGCCGAGCGCCCGCCTCGCTCATCGCCGCGATCCAGAGCTCCGGACCGCCTCCCTGTACGGGCCGCGGCTGCACGCGAACCCCCTCGAGCTGGAATCGTCGCCCCGCGTAGTCGAACTCCTCCTGCTCGAACGCGAGGCGCAAGATGTCCAACCCCTCCTCCATTCGGGAGAGCCGCTGCGAACGCGGCGTGCCGAGCGCGCGAAACTCGGACGGCACGTACCCCATGCCAACCCCCAGCATCATCCGGCCACCGCTCAGGTTGTCGAGGACGACCAGGTCCTCGGCGAGGCGAACCGGGTGATAGTGGGGAAGGAGCAGAACGTCCTGGCCGATGCGAACACGACGCGTTATCGCGGCGATCGCTCCCGACACCGTGAGCGGCGAGGGGAGGTAACCGTCCTCGACGAAATGGTGCTCCGTCAACCAGACGCTGTCGTAACCGAGCTCGTCGACACGCTGGATCTGGTCCAACGTCGTACTGTACAGGTCCGGCATCGCGAGTTGGCTCCCGGGGACGCGCCGAAAGTCGTAGATCACACCAAAACGAACACGACTCACCCCCGCGCGGCTCGCATCCGCTCGAGGCCCATTTCGATAGACTGCTTGATCATCTTGTCATTGTCCTTCGAGATCGAACGGTGGACGATCCGCTCGAGCAAGAAGCGCAAGATCGGATTGAAGACATGATAGGTCTCTCGAAAGTGGACACGCGTTCGGCCGTCGTCGAGTCGTTCGAAGCGAGTCCAGCCGGACGCCTTCGACCAGAGCGGCTTCCCAACGGCGTCGTAACGCCACGACTCACAGGGCTTCACATCGGTCAGCCACTCCCAGGAGAGGGCCTTCCCACCGGTCAGCAGATAGCGCGGCACCCGAAAGTGACAGTGCCGGATCAGCCCCTCGCCGGACTCATCACCCGCATGCAGGATCTCAATCCGGACGTCGCCATGCTCTGTCACATCACCCTTCTTACGGCCCCAAAACATGCGCCAGAGTTCCTCTGGCGTCGCGTCGATCTCGAACGAATAGCGATGATCCTGCACGACCCGGCCTCCCCCAGACTATTAGACACGGCTCTGCATTCTACGCGTATCGTATTGCGAACGGGAGAGACTCTATGACCATGGACCCGCTCGTTCGACTTGGACATCAACAGGCGATTCGCGACGTGCTCGCCCGCTACTGGCGCGGAATCGATCGATGCGACGCAGCCCTCGTCCGGTCGACCTATCACGCCGACGCCTATGACGATCACGGTTACTACAAGGGACCAATCGACGGCTTCATCGATTCACTCCCCTCGGTCGTCTGGCCGGCGTTTCACCGGACACAACACTTCAGCGGGCACATCGCGATCGAGTTGGAGAACGAGACTGAGGCGCGGGTCGAATCATATGCAGAGGCACATCACATCCTGCCCCTCGAGCAGGAGAACGCGAGCGACCTGGTCTTCGGTCTCCGCTACATCGACCGATTCGAGCGACGCGGCGGCGAATGGCGCATCGCGCATCGCGTTTGCACTTGGGACTGGCAACGGACCGACGTCGGCCTGGGGCTCCCCTTGGACGCCGGCTACTGCCGAGGCTCCCGCGACTCCAACGACCCTGTGTTCAAGCAACCTCGCAGGGGCGGGACGCCTCCAACGCGTGAGGAGTTGATCGCCAAACGGGAGTGCACGGAAGTACTGGCGCGCTATGCGCGCGGGGTCGACCGCTGCGACCTCGACCTCGTGCGCTCGGCCTACCACCCCGGAGCGTATGACGACCATGGCGGCTACCAGGGAGACGTCGAGGGCTTCATCGACTGGGTCGAGTCGACCGTCATGGGCTCCTTCGACTGCACGATGCACAAGCTGGGCAACACGCTGATCGAGGTGGATGGCGACACGGCATATGGTGAGACCTACGCGATCGCCCACCACATTCAACGCAGCCAATCTCCTGCGACGGACTTGATCATGGGGGTCCGGTATTTGGACCAATTCGAGCGGCGGTCCGGCGAATGGCGGATTGCGCATCGCCAGATGAGCTTCGAGTGGGAGCGGAGCGCGGTGATCGGTCAAGCAGATGAGCGGGGTTTCCCGGAGGGTTCACTCCGTGGACGACGTGACGGCAGTGACCCGGTCCTCTCATGGCCCGCGCCGGCCAGCCGCGCAGACGACAGTCAGCCCGCGCAAGACCGCGAGGCAATCTACGCACAGCTCGTCCGGTACTGCCGCGGCGTGGACCGGCGCGACAACGCGCTCCTTCGGTCGGTCTACTGGCCTGACGCGAGCGACCACCACGGCGTGTTCCACGGCGACGTCGAGGGGTTCATCGCCTTCGTCAACGACGAGGTCCACGCGCGCTTTCGCTGTACGATGCACAAGCTCGGCCAGGCTTCGATCGAGGTCATCGGAGACACCGCTCGCTGCGAGACCTACGCGATCGGTCACCACGTCCGCGCGGAGGCGGGGCGAGACGTCGACGACCTGGTGATGGGGCTCCGTTATCTCGATCGTTTCAAGCGGCGATCGGGCGAATGGCGGATCGCGAGCCGCGAGGTCTACTACGAGTGGCAGCGGCTCGACTCGCTCGATCAGCGAGACCCCTCGTGGACCCTGGGTCAACAAGACCCCAGCGACCCCGTCTACTCCTGACCCCGCGCGGCCCGAGAGACGGTGCTCAGCTCTTCGGGAGGCCGTCGCCACCAGTCACGGGGAGCGAGACCCCCGTCACCATGTCGGACTCACACAGCCAGACGACCGCGCGACCAATGTCCTCCGGCTCGACGGAACGCCCGAGCGGCAGCCGCTTCGCCGCCACCTGACTCCACAAGGCATCCGCCTGGTCGGCCTCCGTCATGCCGGTCACGTCCATCAACTCTCCGACCGTCATCACGCTCCGTACAGACGAGGGGCAGATGCAATTCACCCGGACGCCGCGCGCTGCGACCTCTCCCGCGAGCGCCTGCGTCAGCCCGACAACGGCAAACTTGCTCGCCGCATAGGAGATCCGCCCCGACCCGCCACGCAGCCCGAGCACCGACGCGATGTTCACGATCGAGCCACGCCCCTGTTCCAGCAGGTGTGGCAACGCGGCGCTGCAGGTGAGAAACGTTCCTGTCGCGTTCACCGCCAAGACTCGCTCCCACTGGGCCGCAGAGGTCTCCTCGAGTTTCCCGATCCCAGCGATGCCCGCGTTGCAGACCACGACATCGACGCCACCCAGCCCGTCGACCGTCTGCTCGACCATCGCCACGCATTGCGATTCGTCGGAGACATCGCACTCGACGGTGAGCGCCTGCCGACCGAAGCCCCGCACCTCATCGGCCACCGCGGCAGCGGCGGCGGCGACCTCTGCGTCGCCGCCGATATCCGCGATTGCGACGTCCGCGCCGGCGCGTGCGAGTTCCCGCGCGATCCCGCTCCCGATCCCCCGCGCCGCTCCCGTCACGAGCGCGACTCGTCCGTTCAAATCCACGCTAATCCCCCCTCGCCACGCGGACTTCGAGGCCGGCTGCAGCGGCCTTGCCCAAGACGTCAAGGTACGACTCGTACGCGGCAAGCAGCTCGACTTCCCCAGGAGAGGTTGCCCGGACGTGAGGATCAGCGAGCAGAACGTCTCGCCAGGCCCGAACCCGGCCACAGGACTCCGGGATGTCGATCCCATGGAAGTGCCGCAAGCCCGCGAACCGTACGAACATCGGGGCAGCGGTGGCATCCACCAAGCTCAGCCCGTCGCCATGCCAATAGCCACCTGCATAGTCGCGGGCGGCGAGCCGCTCCTCGCACCCCTGGAGAGCCGCCTCCAGCGACTGTGTGAGCTCCTCCGCGCGTTCGGGGCGCACATTCATGAGTCGGCGTTCATACGCGGGACACGGCTGCTCGTCCCACCACTCGATCCACATCCGCGCCGCGGCACGCTCGCTCGGCGCCTCCGGCATCAGCGGCGGATCAGGCCAATGCTCGTCTATGAACTCGTTGATGACGCGGGAGGGGTGGAGTTCCAACCCGTCCCACGCCAGCAGGGGAACAGACCCCCCCGACGACATCTCGCGGTACCAGGCAGGACGACGAACCAGGTCGATCTCGACCCGGTCAATCGTCACGCCCTTCGCCGAAAACGCGATCTCCGCGCGCTGGCAGAAGTTGCAGGTGATCGCCTTGTACAACGTCGGGGTCGGGGACATCGGCCCATCCTATCAGGCGACGAGCGCTGGGACGGGGTGGAAGATTCCATCCACCCACGGGCGGACACAGGGCGCGGTCGGTGGCGCCGGCCGAGACGCGACGCCGCTCGAACACGACCGCCAGATGGAGATACCCGCGACCCGGTGCTTCCGATAGTCTTCGCTTCGCCAAAACGAGGAGGAGGCGTCATGCGCGCTGTCGTCTGCCGTGAGTTTGGTCCGCCTGAGGGACTCCAGATCGAGGATCTCGCGGACCCGAAACCGGGGCCCGGTGAGCTGCTGGTGGAGGTCCGCGCAGCGGCCGTCACCTTCCCCGATGCTCTGATCGTACAGGACCAGTATCAGTTCAAGGCCTCGCTGCCCTTCGTACCCGGCGGAGAGGCCTCGGGCATCGTTCGATCGCTTGGCGAAGGGGTCGACGGCTTCGAACCTGGCGACGCCGTCTGCGGTGGGATGCAGACCGGCGGCTTCGCCGAACTCGCCGTGGTGCGGTCCGACGCTTGTCGCAAGCTCCCGGCAGGCCTCGACTTCGAGTCGGCACCGGGGCTCCTCTACAGCTATGGGACGGCGCTGTATGGCCTGCGCGACCGAGGTCAGACGAAGCCCGGCGAGACCCTGCTGGTGCTTGGTGCCGGTGGAGCGCTCGGCATCGCGGCGATCGAGACGGGCAAACTGCTTGGAGCCCGCGTGATCGCGGCCGCGTCGACCCCAGAAAAGCTCGAGCTCGCCCGCGCGAGCGGGGCCGACGAGTTCATCGACTATTCGAAAGAGGACCTCAAGGAGCGCACCAAGGAACTCACGCGAGGTCGGGGCGCGGACCTGGTGTTCGACGCTGTCGGCGGCGCGTACTCCGAAGCGGCGCTGCGCGCGACGGCCTGGGAGGGTCGTTTTCTCGTCATCGGCTTCACGGCCGGGATCGCGCAGATCCCGTTGAACCTCCCGCTCCTCAAGGGTTGCCAGATCGTCGGCGTCTTCCTCGGCGCCCAGCACGGACGGGATCCCGAGTGGGGAGAAGCCATGCGCCGCGAGATCGATGACCTTTGCGCGGAGGGAAAGCTGAACCCGGGTATCGGCGGGACCTACTCGCTCGATCGCGCGCCCGAAGCGCTTCGCGACCTCCTCGACCGACGAGCGGTCGGGCGGCTCGTCGTCACCCCCTGACAGGACGCTTGCCCCCCTACGGGCTCCGGCGCGTAGACTCAAGCGAGGAAGGAGAAACCATGCCTGTCGTCCTCTACGAAAGGCGCGGCCACACCGCGACACTCACGCTCAATCGACCGGAAGCCAAGAACGCGGTGGACGGGGCGCTGACGACGGCGCTCGCCGAACAGCTCCAGGTCGCCGAAGCAGATCCGGATGTACGTTGTCTGATCATCACCGGTAGCGGCTCGATGTTCTGCTCCGGCATCGATTTCGGTGGCGCAGCGCAAGCGGGTGGGAGCAGCGACGGTCCGAGCCCCATCGACTTCGACGTGCGCGGTCTCCCGACGACCATCCTCCACAACATGAACACCCCCGTCGTCTGCGCACTCAACGGGGGCTGCGCGGGCTTCGGTATGGACCTCGCGCTTGGATGCGACGTCCGGATCGCGGCCGAGAGCGCGCGCATGGCTGCCGGCTACCCAAAGACGGGCATCGCCCCGCCTGAGAGCGGCGGCACCTGGCTCCTGCCGCGCCTGATCGGGCAGGCTTCCGCCGCGGAGATCCTCCTCACGGGCCGCAAGCTGGGGGCCTCGGACCTGCTCTCGCTGGGCCTCGTGAGCCGCGTCGTACCCGACACAGACCTCCTCGACGCCGCGTCCGAGGTCGCTGATGAGATCGCTGCGAACGCACCACTCGCCACACGTGCGGTGAAGCGGATGCTCCGCCTGTCGAGCCTCGAGCCCTTCGAAGCGCACTCACAGCGGCTCTTTCAAGGCGTCATGCACGCTCTACGCTCTGAAGACTGCAAGGAAGGCATCTCGGCCTTCCTCGAGAAGCGGCGCCCCGATTTCAAGGGACGCTAGTCGAACGAACCCCGACCCAAGCTTCGCCACAATATGGCGAGCCAACCGAACAGGAAATCTCTCGAGTGGACTACGACCCCTTCTCCGAAGAGGTGATGGAAGACCCAAACCCGGTCTACGCGCGCTTGCGCCGTGAGTCACCGGTCCACCACCTAGAAGAATACGACGCCTACGCGCTCGCTCGCTTCGACGACATCTGGGCGGTGTCCAGCGACCCTGTCGCGTACACCACAAAGCACGGGACGTCCGCGCCTCAGCTCCTGTCCAAGATCCTCCCGGCGTTCCCCAACTTGAACCACATGGACCCGCCGCATCACACGACGCTTCGGAAAGACGTGTGGAAGTTCTTCAGCCCCCGAGGCGTCCTCGCCTACGAAGAGCAGCTACGCGAGAGCGCGCGAGCGATGCTCGAGTCCCTGCTGCCGCTGGGCCGCTTCGATGTCATGAACGACTTTGCCTTCCCGGTCTCGGCAAAGATGGCGTGTATCGCGATGGGCTTCCCCAAGGAGGATTCCGACGCGCTCGTCTCTCTGGTTCAACGGTTCTTCGGGAGCGAGGACGACGTGGTCGGTATGGGCCCAAAAGCGATGGTGGCCTATGAGGAGATGCAAACCTATCTCCAAGAGTTGACGCGAGCGCGCGTCGCCGCGGGCGTCGAGCCTGACAACCCCGTCAACACACTGCTGTCGGCGCGCGAAATCAACGGGGAGGTTCCGAGCCTCGAGACGCGAGCATCTCACTTGATGCTGTTACTGACCGGCTCGACGGAGACCTTCCCGAAGACCTTCGCGAGCGCGCTCTACCGCTTCTGGCAGCACCCCGACCAGCGGGCCGAGATGATCGAAGACCCCAGCCTGATCCCAGGGGGGTACGACGAGGTCCTCCGGTACGACATGCCAACACAGTTCCTGTGCCGTACGACGCTGCAGCCCGTGAAAATTCGAGGGGTCCAGATCCCTGCGGGCTGTCCGATCTTGATGTTGTATCCGTCGGGAAACCGCGACGAACACGAGTTCGACGACCCCGATCGTTTCGACATCCATCGGCGACCGGAACGGATTCTCACCTTCGGACACGGAGTCCACCGATGTCTCGGGGTGCACTTCGCGAAGCTCGAGGGCCGCGTCCTCCTGAACGAGTTGCTTGCCGCCATGCCCGACTACGAAATCGACATCGCCGGCAGCGCCCGCCTCCGCACGGAGTTCGTGCAGGGGTTCGCGACGTTGCCCGTCGAATTCAAAACCCATTAGCCGACAGGAGTCACCATGTCGCGCGACATCTTCCTACACGAAATCATCGACATCGTCGGCCTCGGCGCTTGGCCCTACATGCAGCACACCGTGGACTGCTCGGGCGACCAAGCCAATGGCCTCGAGCTCCTCGGAACCTGGTACACAGTCGGGTGCACAGGGCGCTGGTCCCAATGCATCAACATCTGGGAGCTTCCTGGGGGTTGGGACGGCTGGCGCTACACGATCGATCAGCTCGGCCTGAAGCGAGAGGCCAACAAAGACCTCACCGGGTGGTGGCAGGAGGCCTACAACCACCGCACCGGTGGCTTCGATCGCCAGCTCGCTGGGATCCCGGGCTGCCCCACCATGGAATCCCTCTCACGCGACCAGGTTCGCGGAACGACCTTCGTCCACGAGCTCAGTCAGGTCCGCCCGGGCGCAGCCGTCGACTACCTCCAGGCCATGCAGGAGGAGTGGGTCCCCGTCGCGAAGGAGTACGGGCTCGAGCCCGTCGGGCTCTACGAGGTCCTGATGAGCGACACAGAGGTCATCACCGTGTGGGCCGGCGACATCGACTCGATCGTGAAGCTCGGCAAGACCTACGACGCCTGCCGGGGACTCGATACGACCGTCGAGCCGGACGACCGAGTCAGCGGCTGGCGCACGCGAGCGCGCGAATACTGCACCCAGTGGCGGGAAGAGCTGATGACGCCCTGCCCTGGCACAATCTGCGGTCCGGCGGGCGACTCCTAGAGGAGCCCCGACCGCCTACCAGCCCCAGTAACGCCCCTCGTAGAACGCGTCGCGTTCCGCGAGCGCGTCCTTTAAGCCGACCTCTGCGATTCGCTTCCGGAAGTCGAACTCGTCTTCGGCCCGTTCCATCATGACGACCTGCGGGTGGACGCCGTAGTGCGGCGTAAACATTCCGGGGTAGCCGAGCATATCCATACTCATGTGTGCGACGACTCGGCTCGAAGAGATCCCCTCGCGCGGCAGCGTGCAGATCGCCTTGGCGAGCTCAGCCACCTCGTTGTCGAGATCGTCAGCCGGGACGGCACGATTGATCAAGCCGAGGCGCTCCGCCTCGGCCGCACCAAAACGCCTCCCTGTCATGAGCAGCTCATTCGCTCGCTTCAGTCCGATCTGTGCGGCCAGAAACGGATAGATCCAGGACGTCCCACCCGAGCCAAAGCGCTCCTCCGGGAGGCCGAACTTGCAGTCTTCGTCGGCGATCACGAAGTTGGCGACGAGCGCCAAGTAGAGCCCCGCCCCAATGCAGTTCTTCTGCGTCTGACAGATCGTCGGCTTACCAGCGTAGAGGATTTCTCGCATCACATCCGCCCGATGACGAAGCGTCTTTACAGCGAAACGTGCTCCATGCGCCTCTGCCCCGCCGTAGAACTCATCGGGGTTGCTCATGTCGAAGCCAGAGCAGAACGACTTCCCTTCCCCCTTTAACACCACCACCTTGACGTCATCATCGTCCGCGGCCCGGCGGAGGCCTTCGACGATTTCATCGAACATCGGATCGGTCAGCGCGTTGTGCACCTCCGGCCGGTTGAGTGTAATCGTCGCGATGTTCGCCTCGACGGCGTAAAGCACTTCCGAACTCGACATGATCTTCCTCTAGGCTCCTGCGGCGCTCGCGCCCGCGACCCGCCCGCTAAATGTGGCATCGCCAAGCGAAAGGCCACTGTTATATCCCTGCGCCGGGATGCCCGACGCTGTACGACCCGCCGCGAACAACCCTGCGACGTGCTCCCCATCGGAGTCGAGGACTTGCTGAGAAGCGTCTGTGTGCATGCCGCCAAGCGTAAACACAGAGTACGGCCCACTCCCGACGCGCAGATCAATCGCCGCGAAGGGCGGCGTCGCGAGCGGCTGTAGCCAACACGCCTCCTTCCCGAAGGCCGGATCTTCCCCCCGGGCAGCGTTCTCGTTGTACGCCGAGACCGTGTGCACCAGGTTCCCCGTCGGGAGACTCAATTCCGCCTCCAACTCCTCGATCGTCTCCCCCACCGCGAGAAGCGGGTACGTCGTCCCACCCAACTCGGGGTCTTCGGGGTTCGGCTGATAGATGCTGTCGTCAACAATCAAGTACACCTGACCGTCCTGTCGCAACAGAGCGATCTCACCATGATTGCTCTGATAGACGTCCTCGTTGGTATAGCGATGCCCGTGACCGTTCACGAGGATTCCTCGTATGTTATTTCGATTCCCATAAGCGAAGCCGAGGACGATACACGCGGCCCCCATGCGGACCGCCTCGCCACCAGCGGCCATACCCATCCGGATCCCGGAACCATCATCGCTGGTCTCTGCCGCGATCGGGCGACCACATCGCAAGAGCTCGGGGGCGTGACGCGCGACCATCTCCTCATTCCGAACGAAACCGCCCGTCGTAAGGACGACGCCTCGCCTCGCCCGAACGAACTGAGTGTCTCCGCCGACCTCTGCAACGACTCCGACGACACGCCCGGCGTCATCGACCACCAGCGTTCGCACGTCAGTGTTCGGCTGAATCTCGGCGCCGGCATCGGCCACCGACTGAATCAAGACCTGCATCAGCTTCTCACCGGATGGGTTCCCGTCTTGCACCACCGTGTGCCCCCGCGGAGCAGGCTTCGCGAGGTCGCAGTACGGCTTCGCCCGCTCGCTCCCGGTAAAGGTGAGGCTCTTGTCGGCCGCAGGCATCGTGCTCTCTTCATAGGGCACGAAACCCTCTTGGAACTCGATGCCGTGGCCCGTCAGCCAGCCATAGTGCTCGACGCTCCGGTCGGCGAACAACCGGATCTTGGCTTCGTCCGCTCCGGGCCCGCATGACGCGACGAGGTAACGGAACATGTCATCGGGGTCATCCTCGAAGCCGCACGCCTCCTGCAGCGGCGTCCCACCGCCGAGGTAGATCTGGCCCGTCGACTCCGCGGAGGTTCCCCCACCGCGCCAACCGCGCTCGAGGACCAGCGTCTCGGCCCCAGCCTCAGCAGCCTCGATCGCCGCGCACGCTCCCGCGGCCCCCAACCCGACGACGACGACCTCGGCCTCTCGATCCCACTTCTCAACGTCCGCCTCACGCCACCGAACTGCCGCTCGTTCCCGCCCACTCATGACTCTGCGGCCCTCCCATTGTCTCGTTTGGATTCGAGCCCCAGCATATCAGCGCGAGCCCATAGAATGGCGGCCGCATCCGTCCCGACCCTTTGCAGGAGAACGCACGCACCATGTCCGACACCCCGTTCGACGTCAGCACCTTCGACCACATCCTCTCTACCACGCGAGCGGTCCGCCGGCGCTTCGATCTGGCCCGGCCAGTCGAGGCCGAAGTAATCCGCGACTGCGTACGCCTTTCGCAGCAGGCCCCCAGCGGTCAGGACGCTCAGGGCTGGCGGTGGATGGTCGTCACCGACCCGGACAAGCGGGCACAGCTGGGCGAGATCTACGGAAGAGGGCTCCCAGGCCTCCGCGAGCTGGAACAGGGGCACGAAGACGACCCGAAGACGCACCGGATGTACCAGGCGGTGGTCTGGCTGGCAGAACACCTCGCGGAGGTCCCCTGCCACGTGATCCCGTGCGTCCTTGGGCGCCCGCCCGAGCAGTTCGAGCCAGCACTGTACGGGACGATCTACGGTTCGATCATCCCGGCGGTCTGGAGCTTCCAGTTGGCTCTTCGGAGCCGGGGACTCGGCTCCTGCTACACCACACTCACCCTGTATTACGAGGCCGAGGTTCGCGAGTTGCTCGGGATCCCGGATAACGTGCTCCAGGTAGCGCTGCTCCCGGTCGCGTACACCACCGGGACCGACTTCAAGATCGGGAAACGTCCGCCGCCGGACGAAGTGATCCATTGGGACCACTGGACGGACTGATGCCCCGAAACGCTCGCCGACTCGCGCTCACCCTTTCGGTCACCACGCTCGCGCTCTGCGGCGCGGCGCTTTCCTTTGCGCCGGCCGGGGCCCTCCGTTCACTCTGGGATGGCGCCATGATCCTGCGCGGAGGCGGGCAGTTCCCACCCGACGAGACTCTCATCTACAAGGAGACGAGCACGAGACCGCTGGACGTCCACATCTTCCGTGCACGTGCGGGACCGCCCTTGGGCGCGACCGTCATCTTGTTCCACGGCGGCGGATTCCACAGCGGTTGGCCCGAAGAGTTCTTTCCGCTGGCCACGGCGCTCACGGCGGCGGGCCACACCATCTTCGTTCCCGCGTACCGGCTGCAGCGCGCAGACGGCGCCACATGGGACCAGGAGTTCGAGGACGCCCTCGACGCGATCGCCTGGACCCGGAAGCACGCCGAGGCGTTTGGAGGCAACCCAAACACACTCGTGATCGGGGGCAGCTCGGCCGGCGCACACCTCGCAGCCGCTGCCGTCACCGTCCCCCCTCCGACCGGGCGCGAGCGCCCCCCGGCAGTGGGTCTCCTCCTTATCGCGGCTTATGTCGATTCAGCCGAGGCGTCCGCGCGCGCGCAACGAAGAGCCACAGAGACCTCAAGGCTCCGCAAGCTCCTCCTTGGCGAACCACAGGATGTCTTCGAGGGACGGAGCGAGGCGTCCTCGCCGCTCGCCCACCTCCACGCAGGAGTCCCGCCTGCCCTGTTACTCCTTGGGGCCGAAGACCGGCTCTGGCCAGCGGCCCGCGAGTTCTGCGAGACCCTGACCGAACTTGGCGGCCGATGTCGAGCCAAGGCATACCCCGGCGCCGGTCACGCCTTCGGGATCTACGGATACGACGACCACGAGGAGATGGTGCGCGATAGCCTGACCGCGATCGACGCCTGGATGCTGGCCGATTCGGCACCACCCAGACCATGAACCGCCAGGGCTTCAGCGACCATCCATGATCGACGCGCCCCGCGCGTTGGCGTAGATGTGATCACCCACTCGCCGCATCCAAGCGAGCTCATCTTCGGCCATCGGCCCCTGATCGAGCGCCGCCAGCGCCTGTTTCATCTGCTCCACGTTGTCCGGCCCCGCGAGACATAGGTCGACGCTGGGATGAGAGATCGCGAAGCGATAGCAGTCTGTCCCCGTCGGTGTTCGCTCCCCCTTGGGTGTCTTGTCCGGATCACACAGATCCCCCCAGCGCGTGGTGGTATAGGTGACCAAACCCGGACGCCCCGACGCCTCGCGCCCCTCCAGACAGGGGAAGACCTCTCGTTCGGCGCCGCGATGAACTGCGTTGTACCGGACATGCCAGATCGAATACGTTTCATCATCGAGCAAGGTCGGCAGTAGCGCTCGGTGATGCGTCGAGATCGCGACACAACCGATCTTCCCCTGCTCGCGGAGCTCGAGCGCAGCGTCGAGGATCCGTCGTGAGGGCGGGCGGTTATGCCAGCCAAGGAGCAAGGCATCCGCATAATCGATGCGGAGAGAGCGAAGGCCTCGCTCAACAAAACGGGACAACAACCCACCAGAGCGCGAATAGCTTTGCAGCATCACCACGAGATCGTCACGATGATCCACGGCGATCTCTCGAATCGCGCGCTTCATCGCGCTGCGTCTCACACTTCCCCAGTAGAAGTAGTTAACCCCGCGATCGAATGCCTCGCGGTACGAGGAGGCCGGCGCGCCAAACGACGACCCGAAGCCCAACCGCGACACCGACAAGCCGCTCCGACCGAGCGGGACACGCTGCGAAAATCCTGTCATCCAATCCTCCAGCTAAGGACCTGCGGCCTCGCGGGAAGCGTATCACCGCACGGGGTCGCCCGTCCCCCCGGAACGCGAATCGCGCAACAGAAACCAACCTCCCACCAACACATACAAACCGAAGATGACAGCGACCACGCCACCGAGCCCGTGTGGGTCCCAGACGTCCATCGCGACGCCGGCCATCGTCGGCCCGGTTAGCATCCCGATACCGTACAGAAAAATGAAAGCCGAGTTCGCGGCGGCGAGATCGGGGCCACGAAAGCGCTCCGACAACATAGAGAGACCAATCGTATACATCCCGACGACAACACCCCCCCAGAGCACCAGGAGTGGCTCGAGCAATCCGGGCTGCTCGATCAAGTTCGGGAGGGCGATACCGCCAACCGCGCCCATCGCCGCACACCCCAACAGCAGGCGCCGTCGGTCGACCCGATCGGATAGCCAGCCAATCGGCAGCTGCAAAATGACGTTCCCAAGGCCATACAAGCTCAGCAGGAACGCGGCAGACTCCGCCGAATAGGCGTTCCGCACGGCGTAAACGGGCAGCAAGTGCAGCACGGAAGTCTCCACCGCTCCATAGGCAAGCGCCGCCAGGCCAGCGATCGGCGCTGCGGCGAGAAAATACCCGAACCCCATCGACGGCGCGTGATCAAAACGTGGAACGACATCGCGGGCAAACAGAAGCGGAAGGGCAGACAGGCCCATCACAGCAGCAGTCACCACATAGGGGAGCCAACCGTCGGTTCCGACCGCGAATAGCAAAGCGGGTCCGGCGGCGCCGCCCGCGGAGAAACAGGTGACATACACCCCAAGCACGCGGCCACGGTTATGGTCCTCCGCGAGCTGGTTGATCCAGATTTCACTGACGACAAAGAGCAGGATCAGGGCAGCGCTGTTCACGAATCGGAGCGGAAACCAGACCCAAACCTCTGGCCATGCGTTGAACAAGAGCGTACAGGCGATGGCGACCACCACCGACCCGACGAGCAAGGGCAACGTCCCGACCCGCTGCATCAACCGAGGGATGACCGGCGTGATCGCAAGCGTCGCGATGGACCCAACAGTCGCCATCACGCCGATCGTGGTCGTCTGCGCGCCCATTCGCTCGAGGGCAAGCGCAAGGAGGGGATAGAGCATTGAGATGCCCACTCCAGCGGTCGTCGCCACAGAGATGGCCGCGACCAGACCTCGGCGGCGCGACGAATCGACGCTCAACTTCAACGCGCCCATTTCGAGATACTGCGGGCCGCGCAGTACGCGACGAGGCCCCACAGACTCGAGTCAGCCACAGCTAGGCCCCTCGACCCCTGCGGCCCAGATCAATGCCCCCTCGAGGACGATTTGGTACTCGGGAGAGGCGTAGGCCTCCGCCCGGTGGCCCAAGGCTGAGTAGAAGGCCCTCCCCTTCCCGACGCACTTGGTCCAGATGACCGGGTGATCGCCCATTCGGAGGTCCAGCTCTCTACCCGCGAAGGAAGAGTGCGGGCGATAAGTTGATTCATCGACGTGCGCGAGCACGTGGAACCCCCTCTCCCGTGGACTCGACTCCCACGAATACCACTCCTCCTCGTGCAACCATTGCCCGGGCAAGTCTCGTGTAGCGGGATGCGCCGTGTCCTCGACGACGATTCGCGCCGTCTGGAACTGTGGATCCATGATGTGCGCGACGTAGTCTGCACCAATCAGTTCATCGACATACCACCGCCACGCCGCGTGCGAGCCGTCTCCGGCAGCGTGGAGGCCGATCCACCCCCCACCGTCTTGCAACCAGCGCTCGAACGCCGCGTCTTGCTCGTCCGAGAGCGTGTCCCCGCTCGCGTTCGCGAAGACCACCACATCGAAACGAGCGAGGCCCTCCGGCGTAAAGAGCGCGCCGTTCTCGGTGTGGAAGATCGAAAATCCGTTCTCTGCAGCGAGGCGATCGAAGACGGGAACGAGCGCGTCGATCGCCTCGATGTGTCGAAACGCGCTCGTCTTCGTGAACAGCAGGACCGAGGGGCGCTCGAGGGCAGCCGGCAACACGGGCGGGGCGGTTTCATAAGAGTGGCTGGGGAACACAATCCCCCAGGCACCGATCTGACGGATGAATATCAACGCCCCGACGATCAGGACCAAGCACAGGACACCGAAACCGATCAGGACACGGGAGAGAAGCCGACGATTCATGCTCCCATTCTATCCAATGCCCGACCATCGGCTGCAGGAGGAGACGAGCGCTGAGAAGCGTGGCATCGTAGCCCCCGCCCACCGAACCGGAGGTCGAAGCCATGAAGCCTGATCGTTCCCTCGCGCTGGACGAGATCGACCTGTCCCCGCTCGAATTCTGGGGCCTCCCCGAGGAGGTCCGAGAAGGTGCCTTCGAGACGCTTCGACAGCAGGATCCCGTCCGATTCTTCGAGGAGCTCCAATACGAGGAGTCGTCGCTCCCCAGCGGTCCAGGCTACTGGTCCATTACACGCCATGCCGACATCCTCGAGGTCAGTCGCAACCCGGACCTCTTCAGCTCGGCGCGCGGCGCGACCTCGCTCGCTGACCTCCCACCCGAGATGCTCGAGTTCTTCGGCGGCATGATCAACATGGACGATCCCCGCCATGGCCGACAACGCAGGATCGTCTCCCGGGGCTTCACCCCGCGGGCACTCCGCCGCATCGAAGACCAGGTCGAGGAGCGAGCCAAGGCCATCGTCGACCGTGTGGCCGAAAGGGGCGAGTGCGACTTCGTCACCGATCTTGCAGCACCCCTACCACTAGAGATCATCTGCGAGATGATGGGCGTCCCCCCGAGCCAAACCCAGTTCGTATTCGAGGCGACCAATATCATCCTCGGCTTGGGCGACCCCGACTTCGTGTCCCCTAACGACAACCCGATCGAAGCGGTGATGCGCGCTGGGGCGGGGCTGGCAGCTCTCATGCAAGAGATGGCAGCAGATCGCCGCAAGCACCCTCAAGACGACATGACAACGGCGCTGGTTCAAGCCGCTGAAGGTGAAGATGACTCCCTCACCGACCTCGAGCTGGCATCCTTCTTCATCCTGCTCCTGGTCGCGGGCAACGAGACCACGCGCAACGCGATCAGTCACGGGATGAAGGCGCTGTGCGACTACCCGGACGAACGCCGGCGGTGGGTTGCGGACTTCGAAGGCTTGGCGGGCACAGCGGTAGATGAGGTCATCCGGTGGGCCAGCCCCGTCATCTTCATGCGCAGAACCGCCACCAGCGACACAAAGCTCGGCGACAAGACGCTGAAGGCTGGAGACAAGGTCGCCCTTTGGTACGCCTCCGCCAATCGCGACGCGGACGTCTTCCAGGACCCTTACCGCTTCGACGTGGGGCGAACCCCGAACGAACACGTAGGCTTTGGCGGCCCGGGCCCCCATTTCTGTCTTGGCGCGAACCTGGCCCGACGTGAGATTCGCGTGATGTTTCGGGAGATCTTTCGACGACTCCCCGATCTCGAGATCACGGGTCCCCCCGAGCGGCTTCTCTCGAATTTTATCCACGGGATCAAACGGATGCCGTGCCAGTGGACGCCCAACGGGAGAAGCTGAGAGGCGATCTCCGCGGGGCTGACAGCAGGGGAAGGGAGGCGAACGGATGGATTCGGACCAGGGCGCGGCAGGCGTCGAGATCCCCCACGAGCGGTTGTCACCAGCCACCCTCGAGCAGGTCATCGAGAGCTTCGTCAACCGGGAAGGGACGGACTACGGCCTCCGAGAGCGGTCACTGGAGCAAAAAGTCCGCGACGTCGTCCAGCAACTCGAAAACGGCGAGGCCGTGATCGTCTTCGACCCCGAAGACGAGAGCCTCAACATCGTCCCTTCCGCCGACCGCTAATCCCGCCGCCAGGCCTGCACAAGTAGGCCGTGCCCTCCCAAGCAAATAGCTCGCGCTTCGCGCGGCGACACTGCAGCCCAGTCGCGACACCGGCGCAAGCCGTGCGCAGAAACTGGCCGTACCTAATGCATTACGCATGCTTAATAGGCATGTCTCAATTCTTTCCCAGTAAATTTCTTTGACACGAACTTGCTGCCAAGTCGAACTAATAACTACACGCAACCGTAAAAAAAGGGCAGCTGGTTCAATGGGACAACTGCACACACAACTCCGGCGAAATAAACGTCGAGCACCCACATCGGCACTCGCACTGATCCTATGCCAGATGATTGCCTTGCCCGGGATCTCACTCTCCGAAACCGGACAGGCGAGCAGCCCCGTCGACAACCCCGCCGACGTGCTCCGCGCCGGCCAGCGGGGGAACGGTGGTGAAGGCAACGGGCTCGGGTGCAATGTCCCAACAGACGGAACCGCCAGCCCCCTTTATGGTGCCGAGCCGTTCACCCAGAGCTTCATGCGCGAAGAGGGGTTCGGAACGGGGCCCTTGCGCCGCGAAGACCAGGACCCCTGCGCTGACGCCACAAACTGCCCGCACCAGTTCGACCCGCCCACCGACGAGTCCGGCTCAGCCTATGCCTACGGCACACAGAACACAGAAGTGCTGGACGGCCTCATATCGCAGAGCCTCACCCCGTACCCGACACGGATGTCCAACCGAACCGCAAGCAACCCGTGGCAAAGCGCGATCGAATCGACCCACACCGGCCCTCTTCTCCCTCTCTCTGAGGGCGCTCTGTCGAGCTACGCCGAGGGCCGTGCCCCAGGCGAGCCCTACGCTCACCAACGATGGGACGAGTTGTTCCCAACCCAATCCATGACTACAGCTGTCGCAGGAGCGCGGATGAACACCGGCTTCCGCGACACGATGCAGCGCCACGAGTACGGCTCTGGCGAATGGGCCCCCGGCGGTCTCTACCACAACACCGTACACGGGATGAAAGCCGCCGCGTGCGGGTCACTCACCAACCAAGCGTCTTGCGAGGCACTCGCAAACCACGAGACAAGCGACAGCGATCGCATGTGCGAGTGGTCTGGGAACGCCTGCTCGGGAAAATTCGACGGCACGACGCGAGGCATCGAACCCCGCTTCCACCCGTCCATGCCAATCCAAGACGAGCAGGCCTTCTGGACATTTGATGGCACCTTCCCCCCGAAGCTCCTCATAACGCGATACGGCGAGCCGCTACTCTTTCGAAACTACAATGCGCTGCCGATCAAGTTCGAAGCCAACCGGGGATTCGGCAACCACTTCATCACGACGCATGAGCACAACGGACATGTCGGAGCGGAGAGCGACGGCTACGCCGAGGCGTTCTTCTTGCCCGGCCAGTTCTACGACTATCACTGGCCGATGATCCTCGCGGGACACGACGGCAATCCCGACGCGAATGACGCTCGCGCTGCGCTCCCGTGCAAAGCCGGGGAGTCTCTCGAGATCAGCTTGCCCTCTCCACTGGTCAACGCCAACGGCGAGACGTGCGACCGGCGGAACCGACTCAGCGAGAACCCGAGCAAGACCGGCCACACTCAATACACCGACCCCGCCGCCTGCGGCTGGCGGAAGGAACGAGCGACGTGCGATGCCACGGGCGGGAACGCCGGGCGAATCAATATCGCCGGCGACTGGCGCGAGACAATGAGCACCCATTGGTTCCACGACCACATGCTCGATTACACCGCCCAAAACGTCTATAAGGGCAGCGCCGCGATGATGAACTACTACAGCGCGCTAGACCGCGGAAACGAATGTCGCGACGACGGCGTAAACCTGCGCTTCCCCTCAGGCTGCAGCATGGGAGAGCTGAGCTGGGGCAATCGCGACTACGACATAAACCTCATGATCTCATCGAAAGCCTGGGGCCAGGACTCGTCTCGGTATGTTGGAACCAAGGTCGACGACACGCAGGGCCAGCTCTGGTTCAACCCATTCAACACCGATGGCTTTGTTGGCGACCGAATACTCGTCAACCTTCTCTGGATGCCTTATCTCGACGTGCGCGCGCGGGCCTATCGGTTCAGGATCCTGAACGCGGACGTCTCGCGGTTCATGACCTTCGCTTTCGTGGTCGAGCGCAATGACGAAGAAGGGGAATTCGAGGGCAAGGCGCCTGGTGTGTCATATGACCGGGTTCCCATCCACATGATCGCTAATGACGGAAACGTCATGGAACATTCGATCCCGTTCGACGGGAGCATGGACCTCGATGCGGACGGAGAGCTTGCAGATCACAACGGGATCCTCCCCACGCAGGCGATCGCGGAGCGGTATGACGTCATCATCGACTTCGACCGGTACACACCGGGAACGCGCATCTACATGCTCAACCTCCTCGAGCACGACGACGGGCGCGGACCGAAGAAACAGGTCGACCTCGAAGACGTCCTCGACGGGAGCTATGACGGCTGTGACCCCGCTGTCGGCGAGCTCCTGGAGCTCCGGGTTCGGCAATTCGCGGGTGTCGACGGCAGCATGGACCCCGCGCGGTATGTCCCGGGCAATCAAAATGGACCCGACGGCATACCCCTCAAGATGATCCCTCTTCCCTCGATGAGCGGCGAAGAGATCGCCAATGCTCACCACCGCACCTTCGAGCTCGGGCGGGGTGCGGCGTCGGATAGCGAGCCGGTCACCATCACGAAGGTTGAGTTCAGCTCGAGCTCACCCGGAGCCGCTGCAGTCCCGGGGTCCAGCGAAAACGCAGGCTACTTGCGATATGGCGTCTCGGTAGACTCCAAGGAATACGTGCAACAACCAGAAGTGCCGGACCGGCCCTGGGGCATCAAGGTCGACGGCTATGGGAAGAAACGGGCGGCCAACTTCCGCCAGGTCGCGGCGGCCCCACAAATCGGTGACCTCGAGATCTGGCACCTCATCAACGATGGCAACGGGTGGAGTCATAACATGCACATCCACTTCGAAGAGGGCCGGATCCTCACGCGCGACAACCAAGCCCCGCCGGAGTGGGAGAAATGGGCGCGCAAGGACGTCTACCGCGTCGGAAGAATGGACGACAGTGGCTCGGAAGTGACGCTCGCCATCCGATTCCGGGAGTTCGGCGGAAGCTATATGGAGCACTGCCACAACACGCAGCACGAGGATCACGCGATGCTCCTGCGGTGGGACATCGAAAACCCGGGTCAGCTCAAGCCATTCCTGCTCCCCGAGCCCCAATGGAATGGATGTACCTACACCGAGAGCACCTGGCTCTCAACCGCGAGCGCACAGAACAGCTCTTCTCCCGGGAACTCGGCCGCAAAGGCGCGATTCGACCGGAGCCACCGGACAAGTGACATCCTCTGCCCCGCCGGTGCCACACAAGACTGCGCCGGAGTGCCGGAAGCGACGAACCTCGTCGAGACCGGTGGCCCCAGCGCCCCGGATCCGGCGACCGCCCAGCCCGCAACGGCGCCGTCCCTCGCTGAACTTCGAGCCACCGCGCGCCGCCTCCGGACGGAGGCAAGGGCGGCTCGACTCGCGATCCGGCAGGCCGACACCTTCGACGATAAGCGAGCGGCGCGAGCACAACTCCGAGAGCTCCGGGTCTCAGCGAAATCCGCGAAGCAGGCAGCAAAGGCGGCTGCGCGGAAGGAGAAGCGCGAGCGGCGATCGGCCCGGACGGGACGGACACGATGAGGCAACCTTCACCGACTCGCTCGCACGTCGACCGCGTGGCCTGCTCGGTGCCGATCGCGCTCTGCCTGCTTGTGGCGGCCTCGGCCGTGCACGCGGGGCCCTTCCGGTTTCCCAATGTCCCGCTGACCACGCAGGATGGCGAACAGGTCCAGTTCTACGACGACCTCGTCGAGAACAAGGTCGTCGTCATCAACTTCGTCTACACCAGCTGCAAGGACTCTTGCCCCGCAGAGACCGCGCGCCTCAAGCAGGTCTACAACGAGCTCGGAGACCGTGTCGGGAAAGACATCTTCATGTATTCGATCAGTATCGATCCGGATCATGACACCCCAGAGGTCCTCAAAGACTTCACCGAGCGCTATCGCATCGGGCCAGGATGGCTCTTCCTCACCGGCACCGAAGAAGACACCACGCTCCTCCGAAAGCGGCTCGGGCTCTACCTCGACGACATCCAGCAGGACGACTCGATCGATCACAACATCAGCTTCATCGTCGGAAACGACAAGACCGGCAAGTGGATCAAGCGGTCACCCTTCGATGACCCCAGGATCCTCGCCAACCTCATCGGATACGAGATGTTCGATGGCACCATCCAAAGAACCGGAAAATCGTACGCAGAGGCGCCCGCTGTCGAACACTCCTCACGGGGCGCGTACCTCTACCGCACCCGGTGCATCTCCTGTCACTCCATCGGGAAGGGCGATGATGTCCTCGGACCGGACCTCGCCGGCGTCACCCAGAAACGAGAAAAGGCCTGGCTCGAGCGCTGGCTCGCCAACCCCGGACAGATGATCGAAGACGGAGACCCCGTCGCCGTCGCCCTCTTCGAGCGTTACAACCAGATCATGATGCCCAACCTCCGGCTCGACCCAGAGGACATCGCAGCGCTCATCCACTTCCTCGACCAGCAGACCCAGGAGCTCGCACGCAACACGCCCAAGCCCGGAGGACGAGATCCCCACAGCGAACATGCCGCGCATGCCGAGCACGCCGCGGATGCCAGCAAAGAGCACCACGCCGACCACGGCACCCACCACCACTGATCAGACCCCGCCTCACCCCCACGATCACGAGAGGCCCTCTCCACGGCCTTCGCGCGTGAACCCAAAACGTCGGCCCCCATCCCGAGGGACCCACAGCGCAACGGTGGGAAACCACGGTCCTCAACGCAGGCGCCGCCCGTCACACCCGATCTAAAAAGACCGTAAAAACAGTCACTTTCCCCGCCAGCCACCGAGTCGCCCGCGACGACCGACTGCCGCGCGTACCGAGCGCTCAGGGAACGCGCTCGGCATGCGCGCCTCGGCAGATCACCCCATTAAGCTTTAATTAATTTATGATTAAAACTACAATAGCAAATTAAAAACTCTGTGCGTTTGGTTACATTAAGCATTTATGACTTCCTGGAATCCGTTTGCTTAAGGACCCCGCTGATGACAATCATGCAAGAAGCACTGACCCTGCCAGCTACCGCCCGCCTCAAGCCCCTGCGCTTCGGCCTCGCGCTCGTGCTCTGCCAACTGTTGGTTCTCCCGTGGGGCGCCCTTGCCCAGACCGCAGCCCCGACGACTGGCGGCGTCTCGAGTCCCGTCTTGAACCCAAACAGCGTGCTGTCGGCGGGGCAGAGGGGAAATGCTCCTCAGAACCGCTCCTGCAACGTCCCCACGGACGGAGCCATCAGCCCACTCGAATTCAACGGAAGACGCGCCATCCCGTTCACGCAGGCGTATCTCCGCGAGGAAGGCTTCGGAACTGCATCGTTCCAGCGGAACGTGGACTTCTGCCCGGACGGCGGAAACTGCAAGACCGACACATCGACGGCGACGTTCGAGCCCCCGCTGGAAGCAAACGGCGAGTACACAGGGTATCGCCCCAAAACGGACAGCAGCCTGGACGGCCTCCTCATGACGCCCCCCCAAAAGGCGGGGACGGATGCCCTCATCCCCTACCCCACCATGATGCGGAACGACCTCGTCAGGAACCCCTGGCAAGCCGCGATCGAGGAGACGCTGACCGGCCCGCTCATCCCCCTCTCGGACGGTGCGCCAAAGGACCTCGAAGGGAACATGATGACGAGCTTTGCCGACGGCAGACCGCCTGGCATGCAATACGCTCATCAGAGATACGCCGAGTTCTACCCCACCCGCTACATGAAGAGCGCGGTCACGGGCTCGAGGACGAACACCGGCCTCCGGGACAGCGTGCAGATGCACGGGTACAACAGCGGAGAGTGGGGGCCGGGCGGGCTCTACCACAACACGGTCCACGGGATGGCGGCGCTGATGTGCAGCCGAGAACCGTCCATTCGCGACGACCGAGCGACCTGCGAGACGACCCGGATCAACGACGCGTCTTCCGCCTACGACGGCGAACTCGCCTGCCGTTGGGACGAGGCGGCCACCTCCTGCAAGGGAAGATTCGATGGAACGACCAAGGGAATCCCGGTCCGTTTCCACCCTTTCATGCCCGTTCAAGACGAACAGGCCGTCTGGACCTTCGACGGCACAATCCCGCCGAAGCTCTTGATGGCCCGCTACGCGCAGCCAATCATGTTCCGCAACTACAACGCGCTTCCGATCAAATTCGAATCGAACCGGGGCTTCGGCAACCACTTCATCACCACGCACGAACACAACGGACACGTCGGAGCGGAAAGCGATGGCTACGCGGAGGCTTTCTTCCTACCGGGTCAGTTCTATGACTATCACTGGCCCCTCGTCGTCGCAGGACACGACAGCAACCCTGGAGCGACCGACCCGCGGGCCTCTACGCCCTGCAAATACGGCGAGACCCTCGAGATCAGCCTCCCTTCTCCCTTGTCTCACGACGGCAGCACCTGTTCTCGCGCCCAAAAGCTCGCCGAGAACCCAACGAAGGTCAGTCACGGGAGCTACGAAGACCCCGCAGCTTGTGGCTGGCGCAAAGAGTTGAAGACCTGCCCAGCAGAAGGAAAAGGCCCTCCGCGGGTCAACATCGCGGGCGACTGGCGGGAGATCATGAGTACGCACTGGTTTCACGACCACATGCTCGATTACACGGCTCAGAACGTCTACAAGGGCAACGCGGCGATGATGAACTACTACAGCGGGATCGACCGCGGAAACGAGTGCCTGGATGACGGCGTCAACCTCCGCTTCCCCGCTGGATGTGCGATGGGACAGGACAGCTGGGGGAATCGCGACTACGACCTCAACGTCTTCCTCTCAACAAAAGCCTGGGGGCAGGACACCGCTCGCTATCCCGGAACCAAGGTCGATGACACCCAAGGCCAGCTCTGGTTCAACCCTTTCAATACAGATGGTTTCATTGGCGACCGGATGTTGGTCAACCTCCTCTGGATGCCCTACCTGGATGTCCGAGCCAGGTCGTACCGAATCCGGCTGCTCAATGGAGACGTCTCGCGCTTCATGGCGATCGCGTTCGTCGTCAAGCGAGAAGATGAACTCGGCGAGTTTCCCGGCGAGACGCCCGGGACTTCCTACGATCGTGTCCCGGTGCATGTGATCGCGAATGACGGAAACATCATGGAGCACACGGTCCCGTTCGACGGCAGCATAGACCTCGACAACGACGGTGACTTGCAGGATCACAACGGCGTCCTCCCGACACAGTCGATCGCCGAGCGATTCGACGTCATCATCGATTTCGAGAACTACGAACCTGGCACGCTTCTCTACGCGCTGAACCTCCTGGAGCACGATGACGGCAAACGGCCCGAGCGCCAGGTCCCCCTCGCCGACGTACTCTCGGGAAACTACAGCCAGTGTGACCCGGCAGTTGGCAAGTTTCTCGAGATCCGAGTCCACAGTTGCACCCAGGACGACGGAGTAACCCCCGCTGACAGCTGCCAGCCCGGGTCGAATGCCATGCTGGCGCAACAAGACATGAGTATGGACCCGGCGCAATACGTCCCTGGCAACACAAACGGCCCCGACGGGACGCCCCTCAAGATGATCCCCCTCCCAGTCATCACTGAGGAGGCGCTCGCGTCCGCTCATCACCGCACGTTTGAGTTCGGACGAGGGGCTGCGAGCGATGGGCAACCCGTCACCATCACCCCGGCAGACTTCACCTCTCCGCCGCGATCGCCCGAGGACGCGCGCAAGATGATGCCCTCGCCCAGCACCGCGGTCGCCCCCGACGCCGAATTCGGGTGGTCACGCGGTGGGCGATCTGTGAATACGGATGAATTCGACCAGATCCCGGACCACCCGCCGCTGCCCTGGGGCATCAAGGTCGATGACAGCGACATGCGGGTCGCGAACTTCAATCAGGTCAGCGCAGCACCAAAGCTCGGGGACCTCGAGGTATGGCACATCCAAAACGGCGGAGGGGGATGGAGTCACAACGTTCACGTCCACTTCGAAGAAGGACGGATTCTCACGCGCGACGGGAAGCAGCCACCGGAGTGGGAGAAGTGGGCTCGTAAAGACGTCTACCGCGTCGGAAGGATGGACGACAGTGGTTCGGAAGTGACCTTCGCGATCCGCTTCCGCGAGTTCGGGGGGAGTTACATGGAGCACTGCCACAACACACAGCATGAAGACCACGCAATGCTCCTTCGATGGGACATCGAAAACCCCGGGCAGCTAAAACCTTTTCTCCTTCCGGAACCCCAGTGGAATGGATGCACCTACACCGAGAGTGACTGGCTTCCGACCGCGAGCGCCCAGAACTCGGCGAGTCCGGGGAACGCCGACGCAAAGGATGACTTCTGGAGCGAATACAGCGCAGCGGATGTGCTCTGCCCGAGCGGGGCGACACAAGACTGCCCCTCAGCCCCCGAGCAGACCGGCCTGCAGACTCCGGCGCCCACCACTCCACCCATCGCCACCGCGGAAACGACAACGCCGCCCCCGGTCGTCGTCAACCCGCCCCCAGTCGTCACCGAGGACACGACACCGCCCCGACTCACACGAGAGGAAAGGCGAGCCGCCAAGGAGGCCGAGAAGGACGCCAAGAAAGAAGCCAAGGAGGCGGGAAAGACGGCGAAGAAAGCGGCGAAAGAGGCGCGAAAGGCCGCCAAGAAGAAGGCGCGGGCCGCACGCAAGCGAAACAGCGGAGCGGGTGAGTGAGAAGGGCTGGGGTCCTCCAGCACGTCGACCGCGTGGCCTGCTCGGTGCCGGTCGCGCTCTGCCTGCTTGTGGCGGCCTCGGCCGTGCACGCGGGGCCCTTCCGGTTTCCCAATGTCCCGCTGAC
>Ga0315331_10000402_pt1 | contig 29696 bp, 33 predicted proteins | sample M160m34915metaG_FD_203456 | JGI IMG/M metagenome (GOLD analysis project Ga0315331, IMG submission 203456) | Ammonia-oxidizing marine archaeal communities from Monterey Bay, California, United States - M1 60m 34915 | ecosystem: Environmental > Aquatic > Marine > Intertidal zone | place: USA...
TGTCACCGGCAGTCTCCTTAGAGTTCCCACCATTACGTGCTGGCAACTAAGGACAAGGGTTGCGCTCGTTACGGGACTTAACCCAACATCTCACGACACGAGCTGACGACAGCCATGCAGCACCTGTGTTAGCGTTCCCGAAGGCACCGATCCATTTCTGGAAAGTTCGCTACATGTCAAGGCCTGGTAAGGTTCTTCGCGTTGCATCGAATTAAACCACATGCTCCACCGCTTGTGCGGGCCCCCGTCAATTCCTTTGAGTTTTAATCTTGCGACCGTACTCCCCAGGCGGTCAACTTATCGCGTTAGCTGCGCCACTAAGTCCTTAAATGAACCCAACGGCTAGTTGACATCGTTTAGGGCGTGGACTACCAGGGTATCTAATCCTGTTTGCTCCCCACGCTTTCGCACATCAGCGTCAGTATTGGACCAGGAAGTCGCCTTCGCCACTGGTGTTCCTCCGGATATCTACGCATTTCACCGCTACACCCGGAATTCCACTTCCCTCTTCCATACTCTAGCTCAGCAGTATCGAATGCAGTTCCCAGGTTAAGCCCGGGGCTTTCACATCCGACTGACTAAGCCGCCTACGCGCCCTTTACGCCCAGTAATTCCGATTAACGCTTGCACCCTCCGTATTACCGCGGCTGCTGGCACGGAGTTAGCCGGTGCTTCTTCTATAGGTACCGTCATTATCTTCCCTATTGAAAGTGCTTTACAACCCGCAGGCCTTCTTCACACACGCGGAATTGCTGCATCAGGCTTTCGCCCATTGTGCAATATTCCCCACTGCTGCCTCCCGTAGGAGTCTGGGCCGTGTCTCAGTCCCAGTGTGGCTGATCGTCCTCTCAGACCAGCTACCGATCGTCGCCTTGGTAGGCCATTACCCCACCAACAAGCTAATCGGACGCGGGCTCATCTAATAGTGGCCGAAGCCTTTGCCCCGAAGGGATTATGCGGTATTAGCTCGAGTTTCCTCGAGTTGTCCCCCGCTACTAGGTAGATTCCCACGCGTTACTCACCCGTCCGCCACTCGTCAGCCAGAAGCAAGCTTCTGCTGTTACCGTTCGACTTGCATGTGTTAAGCATTCCGCCAGCGTTCAATCTGAGCCAGGATCAAACTCTTCAGTTAAAAGAGTTCGTCCACATAATAATGTGAACATATTTAAATTGACAAGCTCTCTACGACACTAACGTCTCGAAAACTCATCAGGGTTACTGATGGTAATTTTCCAATCGTTAGCGCCCACACAAATTACTTTAATGGACATATTTTTAAAGAACATAAGGATGAATTTCACCCCTAGAGAGCGCGCAATTATACGCCGGAAAGCCTAGCCGTCAACAAGTTTATTCCATATTTGTGATATTATTAAATATAAGACTTCTGATTCTACAGGAGAGACTATCAATTACGCTGTAATTAGTGGCAAAGACAGAATTATTTCTTGAGCCGCCGGCTAAGAAGCATCGGGGGTTGTGTTTTGTCTCTTGCCAATGGCTTTCAAAGCCAAACCAGACATCACTAACATCCAGCCGCCAAAAACGAGCACAGGAAGCCACAGGGCAAAGAATCCATGCCAAGCAAACGGACCGGTTTTGAAGAGCGGAATTAACCCCGCGGGAAGAAAAATCAAAACGGCCCAAAGATTGAGAAAACCGGCCCAACGGGGAAACACCGGATCTTTCGAAGTATCGCTGAATATGGCCAGACCGATCGTTAGTGCTTGGCCCATAAGAGGCGTGACGGTTCCGAGAAAAACGATGAAAGACCAGTCATTCAGTGTTTGAATGATTTCCGGCGCGCGCTCGGGGCGAAAAGCGCAAATTACCCAACCGGCGCAGGCAAAAGTGAACACGGAAAACGCAATGACACCACAAGCCAAACTGGTCAGACTAAAGATAGAAGACTCGTCTTTTTCAATATAACGAAGTTGAACACTGATCATGGCAGACCACATAACACCCGGCCCGGACATTTGTACACACAAGGCGCCACCTAGTAAAAATATCCAAGAACTTTTTGATTGGTAATGAGCTTTTATCGCCTCGGCTCCCTCAGCAGGGCTTGGCGGCGGAAAAAACCCCATAATAATCAGCAACGGAAAAACGATAAGCACGAGTACAATGCCTAAGTAAGCACATAATTGTTGGAACCGGATATTCATAAATTACTCCCCCGAAGAAGCCGAAACGTAGGCTGAGTCCTCTAAAAGCACAAGCTTGGCCGCGGTCGACAAACAACATACGAAGAAAGGAATTTAACGAGACCGCAAGGAAAATAAGATAGCTTTTTTTTTTTTTTTTTACAACAACCTGCTTGTTATGCCTGTTCTATTTTTTACGGCGCGTCTGGGCTGTATAAGTGCACCAGCGCCGGATAGAAGGTTGTTTGTTTGGATTATCGTTTGCTATGGTGTTAACAATTTTTGCGGCAGCTGTGGTGTTGTAAGAGAGAGCACTGATTATTGAGTTTGACAAATCGGGCTGGTACTTAAAACCACAAATGTCAGTTACCAACAGATCAAAGGCTCAAAAGTACCCTGCCCAGCAAGAGCTTTGCTCAGGTTCCGATGAAGTAAAAAAACACTACGATAGCGCAGGCGGTAGCCATCCAAACCTCAAAAAGCCCACGCCAAGGTTGGGGGGCAATCCGCAACTCCATGAAATACAATAGTATCAGGCGTACTTTTACAAATGCGATCAAGATAATGATCAGGCCAGGTATCAAGGGATCGAGGTAATTTTCTTTAGGTGCAAGTAACCATGAGGTTACTGTTCCAAGAAAGAGGAAGCCCCAGACGATTGTGATCGAGTTAAGTGCGAATAACTTCAAACGATTACACCAAATAAATTAAAGGGAAAAGAAGGATCCACAGAAGATCGACCATATGCCAAAATATGCCGCCACTCTCTAACGTTCGGGTGGCGCTACCATCGGGCGAGCGAATGGCCGTGCGCCACAAAAATGCCAACACACCTAGCCCAACTAAAACATGGACAAGGTGAATCCCGGTAAACATGAAATAGAGAATGAAAAATTCATTGGTATTTAACGTGATACCGGCGCTAACTTTTTCGCCGAACTCGAAGAGTTTTATAACAACAAAACCAGCACCACATGCGAAAGCAGGGATCAGAAATTTAGCACCGAGTTGGGTATACGCTTTTCGGTATAATGAGACACTAATCGCGACAAACCAGGAGCTAGTTAAAAGCAACAATGTGTTGACCACGCCATAATCCCGGTTCAGTAAAGCCTGGGATTGAGAGAATAGTTCTCCTTGTTCCACTCGGTAAAAAAGAAAAGTGGCAAAGAACATGGTAAATATAACCATGTCGCCAAGAACAAAGGCCCAAACACCATCTTCACCTGGCAAACGTTTCGCAAGTGGTTCTTTAATCATTCAATCCTCTACTAGTAACAGTAGACTATCCTGACGAAGTTATCGCAACCTCACCGATACGTCGTTTTCCAACCTGTATAAGAATAGTGCTACCAACGGGAATCGTTATTTCCTCGGAACTAACCCTTTCTTGATTCACTCGGACAGCTCCTTGTTTAATCATACGACGCGCATCAGAAGTACTTTTACAAAAACCAACCGACTTTAAAACCTGTACTAGCCCTATATTGCTCGAGTTCTCAGCTAACACATTAAATGTTTCTATAGTTTCTGGTAATTTTCTCTCGCTAAATCTATTTATAAAGTCGGCTTTAGCCCCTTCCGCAGCCAAGGTACCATGAAAACGAGCTACAATTTCTCTAGCCAATTCAAATTTAACATCGCGTGGATTTTTGCCTTCATCTACCATACGTTTTATATCAACTAACTCACGGTTAGTCTTGAAGCTCAGTAACTCAAAGTACCTCCACATCAAATCGTCAGAAATCTTCATTATTTTACCGAACATATCGCCTGCCGGCTCGTTTATGCCAATATAATTATTCAGTGATTTAGACATTTTATTATTGCCATCAAGTCCCTCCAAAAGGGGCATCGTCATAACGACTTGAGGAGTTCCTCCGTAGGCTTGCTGCAACTGTCTGCCAAGCAATAAGTTAAAGCGCTGATCGGTGCCGCCCAACTCCACATCGCTAGATAACGCAACCGAGTCATAAGCCTGAATCAGAGGATATAAAAACTCGTGGATAGCGATAGGCTGTTCACTTGCATACCTTTTCTTAAAATCGTCCCGTTCTAACATTCGCGAAACCGTGTGTTTGGAAGCAATTTTTACTAAATCAGCCGCATTGATCTTGTTCATCCACTCAGAGTTAAAGCAGATAGTGGTTTTATCAGGATCAAGTACCTTAAAGACTTGGTCTTTATAAGTTATAGCATTTGCTGCAACGTCCTCAGCAGTCAATGCGGGCCTTGTAGCACTTTTCCCGGACGGGTCACCGATCATTCCGGTAAAATCGCCTATAAGAAAAGAAACTTGATGACCTAAGTTCTGAAAGTGACGCAACTTATTAAGTAAAACAGTATGACCTAGGTGAAGATCAGGGGCTGTAGGATCAAAGCCTGCTTTGATATTTAGCTTTCTACCACTGGCTAATAGGGTTACGAGTTCTTCCTCTCGTAGGATGTCCGCAGCCCCTTGACGTATCCGTTCCAATTGTTCCTGCAACTTAGACATTGACTTTCCCTATAACCTAAACAAGCGTATTTTTTGATGATATTTTTTAAGGCATTCAGTACTATTATACATTGGCTGTTTTTTAGAAACACCAGCTCTCAGCGCGTAATCTACTAACAGGTCAACAATGTTTTTCAATGCCTTAAATAGTTTTGTAGTTAATAAAGTCGTTCAAAACAATCGATTTCCTCTGTGGGCTATCATAGCCTTAGGCAGCACCGCTTTAGCGATTACGTTATCAAATAAGGATATACTTGATGAAAAAGCCGAGTTCTCGCAAGGCGTATCCCAAAATTGGCCATTCGAGCCCCTCCCGTATATATCAGAGCAAAATAAAAAATTTGTGCCTGTTAGTCCAGCAACTGAGACGATCCAAGTAGAGGTAGAATCGGGCGAAAGCCTCTCCCTAATTTTCCAAAAGGTCGGATTACCCGATGTAGAGCTTCTAAACATCCTCTCTCTAAACAAGGATTCTGAAAAACTTAAGAACTTAAAACCTGGTCAAAAAATCAAATTTGAAGTTTCAGATAATCTACTACAAAAATTGGTTGTTGAGATAGCCAATCTCGAGTCTTTAATCTTTTCCCGTCAAGGTAAATCATTCAGTATGAAAAGAGAAGCTGTAAAGCCTGACACAATAATTGTGGCAGCCGGTACCGAACTCGAAACATCACTATACATGGATGGAAAAAAAATTGGCCTTAGCGATTCAGTAATCATGCAACTCACAGCAATATTTGCATGGGACATCGACTTTTCACAAAATATTCGGATCGGCGACCGCTTCAAGATCATCTACGAAAAACTAGAAATTAAGGGTGAATATTATAAAACTGGAAGAATCCTTGCGGCAGAGTTTATTAATCAAGCGAATCGTTACACTGCATTCCTGAATATAGACGATAATGGTAACAACTCTTATTACACTGAGAAAGGGCACGCACTGCAGAAAACATTCCTACGCAACCCCGTGGACTTGGTAAGAATAAGCTCGCGATTTAATTTGAAAAGAAAACACCCTATCCTAAATCGTATCAGGGCGCATAAAGGTGTCGACTATGCTGCTCCAATCGGCACTCCAATAAGGGCGACAGCTGATGGTCAGGTAAAATATTTAGGGGCAAAAGGTGGATATGGAAGTACCATAGAACTTCAACATGGCGGAAAATACACCACTCTGTACGCACATCTTTCAGACTATGCTAAAGAGTTAAAAATCAGTTCCAAGGTCACGCAAGGTCAGATTATAGGCTATGTAGGGAAGTCTGGTTTAGCGACCGGCCCGCATCTGCACTATGAGTTTAGAGTTAACGGTGAGCATAGAGACCCTTTAACTGTTAAGCTTCCAGCTGAACGGTCGATAAATATTAAATATAAGACGGCTTTTGAAAAACGGACGAGTCTGCTGCTCTCGTTACTCAACCATAGTAAGGCCCACGATACTCGAGAAGCTAGAGAAATTACTGAGACTATAGTTCGGCTCTATTCAAAAAGGTAAAAAAAGTGAAAGGAAGTACTCCAAACGATAGGGACGATATCTTTATAGGCCTAATGTCTGGAACTAGTATGGATGGAGTCGATGCGGTTGCAGTAAATTTTGTAGATAACAAATTGTGCTTGATAGCCAGACTAAAACTGCCTTACCCATCTTCTATCAAAGAAGATCTATTGGAAATAACAGACGTAAGAAATCGATTCCCACTTAAAGATATCGCTTGCCTTGATATAGCTATAGGTAATTTTTTCGCAACAACTGTGCAGCAACTTATAGACGAAACTCAGATAGCTTCCGCAAATATCGTTGCAATCGGCTCGCACGGTCAAACCATAAGCCATCATATCGACAAAAAAAACCCATATAGCTGGCAGATAGGAAATCCATCAAACATAGCAATGAAAACTGGAATAACTACTGTTGCAAGTTTTAGAAGCGCGGATGTCGCCTCAGGCGGACAGGGCGCGCCTCTGGTCCCGGCATTTCATGAATATCAATTCGGGTCCGCCAACTGTGACCGGGTGATAGTTAATATCGGAGGAATTGCAAATATCTCAATCTTAAAAAAAAATGCTAGCGGCCTTATTGGCTACGATACTGGACCAGGAAACTGCCTAATGGACGACTGGTGTCGGCTCAATGGTGAGGGAGAATTTGATGAAGCTGGGCGATGGGCGCAGTCAGGAAATACTATTGTAACTCTTTTGAATGAGTTGTTAAGTGACGCCTACTTCAATAACAAACTGACAAAAAGCACTGGAAGAGAACTATTTAATCTCCATTATTTAGACAACATTCTTAACACCCGAAAAGAATGGAGAAATGCCAACCCTCGTGATGTTCAAGCTACTTTGGTTGAGCTTACCTCGCGGTCAATCACTGCGGAAATTAAAAAACATCGACTAGAGCTAAAATCAGAAATTTATATTTGTGGAGGCGGGGCATCAAATAAATTTTTAGTCAAAAAAATCGGCGAAGAATTTCCGTCACAAGACGTGAAGACCACCGACAGCTTAGGAATTCATCCTGATTTCGTTGAAGCTGCAGCTTTTGCGTGGTTAGCTAAACAGCGACTTTTAGGGGCACCAATTAAGCTTGTAACTGGTGGCAAACACAATCAATTAGTGCTTGGAGGTGTATATTCAACGTAATTTTTTAAACAGGTCTAGAGAACAGATTCAGTCAAAAATTTGTTAAACAGAAAATGAAGAGCCGCATCCACATGTGGTGGTAGCATTCGGATTTCGTATTACAAACTGAGAACCTTCTAAGCCCTCACTGTAGTCAATTTCTGCACCTGACAGGTACTGTACGCTCATCGGGTCGACAAGCAATTTAACACCGCCATTAGAAACTATAGTGTCGCCGTCACCTTCCTCTTGATCAAACGTAAACCCATATTGAAAACCTGAGCACCCTCCCCCAGATATAAACACCCTGAGCATGAGGCTATCATCTCCCTCCTCATCTATGAGTTCTTTTACCTTATGAGCCGCCGAATCGGTAAATACTAGTGTTTCTACAGTGCTATCCATTGCTATTCTCTATCATTAGTTTCTGCTTAACGTTTCTATTCTTGTCTCAAATTCTATTAAAATCAATCACTTTCTTGAGGAACACCCCCGTAATCTAAAGAAAGCGCAGGCCTTTCTTCGTCAGTTATCCGAACTAATTTTCCGTTGACCTCGGCACCAATAGCCATTTCCATCAACCCATAATACACGTCTCCCTCAACTCGGGCGCTAGATGCAAGCGCTATTTGTTCCGACGCACGAACATCTCCTTTAACTAATCCGCTAAGTAAAACGCACTCGACTTGTACTTCACCTTCGATAGTTCCACGTTCACTTACAGTCAAACATGAATATCCGCCATCGTCAGAACAAACGGTACCTTTAATAGTGCCATCGACATGCATTCCACCACTAAATTTCACATCACCAGTCAGCACACTATTCCCTCCAACTAGGGAATCTATTTTACCCGGCTTCCGCTTTTTATTTTTGCGCCACATTTTCATTCCTTATACACTAGCAATCATGGATGGCTAAAGAATTTAAAGTTTACCTTTTTTTCGGTTAGTGTTCATCTTTATCCTGTAAATTATTTGGACGAAGTAAGGTGCCGTCTTCTAGAGTAATACACATCTTGCCATACAAACGAAAATATTAATGAAGTGTTAAGCTATGTACCTATTGTTAAAGTCCTTACATTTAATCTTTGTAGTTACGTGGTTTGCAGGCTTATTTTACCTTCCGCGCCTATATGTCTATCACTCTACCTCAGTAGACGAGACTGGAATCCAACGATTCGAGTTGATGGAAAAAAAATTATACCATGGCATCATGTGGCCCAGCATGCTCCTGACGTTATGTACCGGAACTGGTCTTGTCGTTATTAACGGCATATCTTGGGTTTCGCAGTCGTCTTGGTTGCAAATAAAAATACTTATAGTCATTTCTTTGTGCATCTATCAGTTATATTTAGGGCGGCTCCGAAAGGTGTTTGTTCTAAGAGCAAACAAGCATGGACATGTTTTCTACCGGTGGCTAAATGAGGCGCCGGTCATCGCTCTAATTGCGATAATATTTCTGGCGGTATTTAAGCCGTCACTGTGGGTTACGTGAAAGACGCGCATATGGTTCACAATAAATCAAAACTCGGAAACGTACTAATTGTATCAGCGCACGATCCTAGCGGCGCTGGCCTGCAAGCAGATATAGAAACATGTCAGGCGCTCAACTGTTACCCCGCTACTATTGTGACTGGATTAACGACCCAAAATACAGGGAAATTATCTAGTATTAAAAATATCAGTGCGCACGACTTCAAGGCACAACTGGAAACGTTGCTCGAAGAATTTGAGCCCGAAGTTTGCAAAGTTGGGCTAATAAATTCAAGCGACTTAATGGCCACTTTGGGTAACGTAATTAAAGAAAAACTGCCAGGTATCCCTTTAGTGATAGACCCTATACTTGGCAGTGGGTCTGGGACGAAACTGTTTACCGAGAAAATAGTTGAAGGGTATCTCCAGCATCTAACCCCTCTAACCGAAATCATGACGCCTAATCTGGCCGAATTGCATCTTTTAAGCAACAGTAAAGATGTCGTGTCTGGCGTCGATTATTTACTAGGTAAGGGATGTAAAAATGTCTTAGTGACTGACACAAATCCAGAAAAAGGAATTATCACTAACCACTTATTCTCAACAGTTCACGAACAGGAGACTTATGAAATGGAGCGCTACCTAGGAGAGTATCATGGTACCGGATGTACGCTAAGCTCCGCGGTTGCCTGCCGCTTAGCAACCGGAATGGACATCGGAAGCGCCGTGCGATCTGCACAAAAATACGCTCATTCAGCAGTACAATTTGCTCATAACTTTGGATGGTGCCAAAAAATCCCCAATCGATTCTTCTAAAAAGTACCCACCTATGAAATTTAAAAAAAATGGCGTTTATTGGCTGACACCTAGCGATATTCGGGATACTAAAAAGCTCGTTTCACTTGCAAGGCAAGTAATGAGTGGCGGAGCATCTATAGTTCAGTACCGTCAAAAGAATTTAAACACTTCAGAAAAACATCATCAAGCGTTGCAATTAAAAAAAGTCTGTGCCGCTTATAGAGTCCCGTTTATTATTAATGATTCTGTTGATCTTGCGTTAGCTGTGGATGCCGATGGTGTTCATATAGGTAAATCAGACTCCTCCTTGAAGACAGCCCGCGACAATCTTGGAGACCACAAAATAATCGGTGTATCCTGCTATAATGACATTGATAGAGCGCAGGATATGTTAGATAACGGTGCCGACTATATTGCGTTTGGTCGCTTTTACCCATCGTTAACGAAACCGGAAGCACCTATGTGTTCGCCCGAAGTCTTAAAAGTTGCGGGGGAGCAATTCTCATCATCAATTGTCGCGATAGGAGGCATAAACTTGGATAATGCCTCCTATCTTATTAATAATGGCGCAACGCATATAGCGATCGTCGATGCGATATCACAAGCTAAATGCCCCTATGTGGCTACAAAACGTTTATCAGGATTATTTAATAAAACTTTATGAGTAACAGATCTAAAAGCCTCTTTGAAGCGGCGCTTGCGGTAATGCCTGGGGGAGTGAATTCACCGGTGCGAGCGTTCAATAACCTTCGAGACAACCCTATCTACTTCACAAAAGGTAATGGGCCTTATTTATTTGATGTTGACGGCAAACGATATGTCGACTATGTCGGGAGCTGGGGACCTGCGATAGCCGGGCATTCGCATCCTGAAGTTGTTTCAGCCGTGAGAACTCAACTTGAATCTGGTCTTAGCTTTGGAGCTCCTACGGAGATTGAAACCGTTCTAGCCGAAAAGATTATCAAATTAGTCCCTTCTGCGGAAAAACTGCGCATGACAAGTTCCGGTACTGAAGCGGCCATGAGTGCTATTCGTCTAGCACGAGGATACACAAATCGTGAGTTGATAATTAAATTCGAAGGATGTTACCACGGACATGGGGACTCATTGCTGGTAAAAGCGGGTTCAGGTGCCATGACTACCGGAGTCCCCGACTCGGCAGGCGTCCCAAAGGATTTAGCTAACAAAACCATTACTTTAACTTATAATGATATTCCTAGCGCGATTAACGCTTTTAAAAAACTTGGTAAAAATATAGCTGCAGTAATAGTAGAACCTATAGCAGGTAATATGGGTTGCATACCACCGGTGCCTGAATTTTTAGAAACATTGCGCGAACTAACCTCAACTAACGGAGCTCTGCTTATCTTCGATGAAGTTATGACGGGTTTTCGCGTGGGACTAGGCGGTGCTCAAAAGTTATTTAAAATAACGCCAGATCTCACAGTTTTAGGAAAGATTATCGGGGGAGGGCTTCCGGTAGGGGCAATTACTGGCAAAGCCCAAATCATCGATTTTTTCGCTCCAATTGGCCCCGTCTATCAAGCTGGTACTCTGTCTGGAAATCCTCTGGCAATGGCAAGTGGTCTAGCAACAATTGAATTAGTCAGCAAGAAAGATTTCTATAAACAGCTTGAATTGAGCACTGCCAAATTGTCCCAAGGGCTAGAATCTCTGGCCATAAAAAAAGGCGTAGACTTATGTGTCAACCACGTATGCGGAATGTTTGGAATTTTTTTCTCTGATCAAAAAATGATTAGTAACCTAGAAGATGTCAAAAACTGTGATGAAAAAAAGTTTAAATCTTTCTTTAATATTATGCTCGAAAATGGCATAAATCTGGCGCCTTCAAGGTTTGAGGCTGGGTTTATCTCATCTGCACATGGAGAAGACGAAATAGCGGAGACACTGCGAGCGGCAGAGTTGGCGTTTAGCATGCTATAAACGCCCTAAAGTTGTCCTTCTGTAAATAGTCCAACTCTCAGATTCTTTCCCTCGTATATTTTTTCCCCGTCAACTTCCATTGTCGCGTCAGCAATTCCCATCACTAGGGCTCTAGAAATGACTCGCCTTACATCTACCGTATAGCGTACGACCTTCTGATCTGGTGTGACTTGACCGGTAAACTGAATATCACTGCCGCCTAATGCCCTGCCCCTCCCAAGACCACCTCTCCACGCTAAATAAAATCCTACAAGCTGCCACATAGCGTCTAAACCTAGGCAGCCAGGCATAACTGGATCACCTTCAAAATGACAACCAAAAAACCAAAGTTCAGGTTTAATATCTAATTCTGCAGTTACTATTCCTCGCCCATATTTCCCAGAAACACTGTCGATATGTGTAATTCTATCGAACATAAGCATAGGCGGCGCCGGTAACTGAGCGTTACCAGGACCGAAAATATCTCCCTGACCACACCGAATCAATTCCTCGTAGTTAAATTCCTCCTGATAACCTTGGTCTCTTACGATGGGTGCTTCAGGATTGAGAGGCTCATATTGTTTTGCTGACATATAGAATCTTCTTTGGTGAAAAATGGCGGAAAAATTTCCGATGAAAGGAAAAAGTGATTATCCCATAGATCGACTGTCTTGTAACATAGGACGAACTAGGGCTACAGATACGGCATCATACTCAATCTTTCGAAACTCTGAATGAAACGTCATTCTGCAAAGACGGTATCATGTTCCTTGCAACTGAAGACTTTTCGGGGTAAATCTCCGCAGTTATGTAACCCTCATCTACGCCACCGTCTGCTAAAACAACTCCCCAAGGATCGACAATTAATGAGTGGCCGTAAGTTTTCCTACCCCATGACCGCACACCGGTTTGGCCAGGGGCAAAAACATAAGACCCTGTTTCTATCGCCCTACTCCGTACTAAAGTATGCCAATGTGCGGCCCCTGTCTTTTCAGTGAAAGCGGCAGGAATAGACATAAAACAAGCGCCCGCCTGAGCAAGTGACCGGTAAAGCGCAGGAAACCGAACGTCGTAGCATATAGTCAGACCTAGGCCACCCCATGGCGTTGTTAATAATCTTGCGTGCTCACCTGGAATTACGTTCTGTGATTCTTTATATTCCTGCCCATCTTTAATAGCCACATCGAATAAATGTAGCTTATCGTAAAAACCGATCTCATGTCCCTTCGCATCAAGCAAAATAGAGCGATTATAAACTTTGCGATTAGACGTCCTCACCGGAATAGAACCTAGAAGCAACCAACACGATAATTCACTCGCTAAAGACTTCGCTTGTGCCAATGCAGGATGACATTCCATTTCCCAGCCATGCGCCCAGTAATCCGAGTCATTGGGCTCTAACGCAGAATAAAATTCTGGCAAGCATATTAACTCAGAGCCAGCGTGAGACGCTCCTCTAACCAAAGTTTCAACTTTCGATAAGTTTTCAGCCTGATTACTACCAGCACAATTTTGAATACAAGCAACTTTAAAAGAACTCAAAATATCTCCTCAGGTCCCCAACGCCAATAATTCTGTGACTTACGGTAGCGCCCTCTTGGAAATGACTATACCGTCCCTATCAGCATACAAATACTCTCCCGGCTCTATTGTCGCCTCAGCGAATCTCAGAGCTACGTCTCTCACTCCTTCACCGCGTTTAACACTCTTCCTTGGATTGACCCCAATAGCCTTTACCCCCAAAGCAATATCATTAATTTGAGCAGAATCCCGGATACACCCAAAAACTATTATTCCTGACCAGCCATTTTCTTTTGCTAGAACAGCTAAGTTATCGCCCACAAGTGCGCACCTAAGCGAACCGCCACCATCTATTACTAAAACCTTATTCTCACCGGATCTTTCTAATTCAGCTCTCACTAAAGTGTTGTCTTCAAATACCTTAAGCGTTGCTATCTCTCCCTCAAAAACGGATTGACCACCGTAGTCTGAAAAAATCGGTGCTAATACAGTTAGTTCCTCTCCAAAGTCGTCGCATAAATCTGCAGTTGCCATTGTCATCTCTTAGCCCTCAACTTACGGGATACCTGATTTGGGGATTCATTGTCATTTATTATTGATCGACTTTTTCCGTTTCATCCAGTCCGAAATCGATTTTTGAGGGACCCTCGAAACTGCGAGACTATTTGCATTTACATTATCTGTAATAGTACTCCCGGCACCTACAGTGGAACCAGTACCTATAGTCACGGGGGCTACTAATTGCGACCCAGAACCAATAAAGACCCCATCTTGTATGACAGTTTTATGTTTATTTTCACCGTCATAATTACACGTTATCGTACCTGCACCGATATTGACTCGCTCACCAACTTCGGTATCGCCAACATAGCTCAGATGATTAACTTTACTCATCATACCGATATCAGACTTTTTGATTTCCACAAAATTTCCAATTTTCCCTCTATCCCCTATGAGAGATTCTGGTCTTAAGTGGGAGAATGGTCCAACCTGAGCGCCTTTTCCTACAAATGAATTTTGGACGACGCAGTTGGATAGTATTGTCGCTGAAGACGAAATCTCGGAGTCTGAGATGACATTATTCGAACCTATAGTAACACGGTCACCCAAAACTACCCGACCCGAAAAAACCGTGTTTACGTCAATAAAAACATCTTTCCCGCAAATGAGTTCACCTCGAACATCGATCCTACTCGGATCTGCGACGGTCACACCGTCTCTCATAAGTTTCTTCACTACCCGCGCCTGAAGCGCTCGCTCGGTTGCCGCAAGTTGCTTGCGATCATTTACTCCCAAACCTAATAACGCATCACTTAAAACTACCGACCCGACCTTCTTATTTAATTCGAAAGCAATCTTAATACAATCTGTTAAGTAGTACTCATTCTGACCGTTTCTAGCTCCAATTTTCGGAATAACTTCTTGCAGGAACTCGGCGCTTGCGACCATGATGCCAGTATTTATTTCTTTAATTGATCTCTGAGAGTCATCAGCATCGACGTCTTCGACAATCGAAGTGATTTTGCCTTCTTTATCTCTGATAATTCGGCCATAACCATCAGGGTTATCCAAATTACTTGTTAGGACCGCAACATCGCAGTGAGATCCACAACCTATCAATTGAGAAACTATTTCATCTGTTAAAAGTGGGACATCACCGCTAAGAATTAATACGGCGCCCTTCTCAGAGAGATGAGGTAAAGCTTGTGCCACAGCATGACCCGTGCCTAATTGCTGCCGTTGCTCCACAAACTCAAGTTGCTCTCCCGCCAGATGTTCGCGCAACATCTCCTGTTGAGATCCGACTATCACGATTACATTCCCCGTGAGTTTCTTCGCGGTAGTTAGCACATGGTCAATCATCGGCCTGCCAGCCAATTTTTGCAAAACCTTTGGGAAAGCAGAATTCATCCGTCTGCCTTTACCGGCTGCTAAAATTAAAACACTCAAACTCATAACTGTCCTATTCCCCTTAAGTCAACACACTTATCATAGTGCGCATAGCGAACTGGGACAATTACCATCTGAAAATGAGTGTACTAAACTAATTAACGTCCAGTACGACCGCGAAGTCTTTGAATAGTCTGCAGTTGAGCTATCGTTTCTGCTAACTCTACTCTAGCCTTGGCATAATCTATAGTGGCATCAGTATCTGCTAACGCGATTTCTGCTGCTTCTTTAGCTTTCAATACCAATGATTCATCCAAGTCTTCCGCCCGCTCAGCAGTATCCGACAATATTGTTACCACTTTAGGTTGAACTTCCAGCAGACCTCCAGACACATAAAATGAAGATTCTTCACTATTAGCTAATCTCAGCCGAACTTCGCCGGGCCCAAGACGCGATAACATGGGCGCATGTCCAGGAGCTATGCCAACTTCACCTAAAATAGCTGGCGCGAATACCATCTCGGCCTCTCCTGAGAAAATTTCTCTCTCAGCACTCACAATGTCGACTTGAACTGTCATATTTCTGTCCCTAGAGCATTACATCGCTTTCGCTTTTTCAACCGCCTCATCTATTGAGCCAACCATATAAAACGCCTGTTCAGGAAGTTCATCATATTCGCCGTTAACAATAGCTTGGAAACCTGTAATAGTGTCTTTAAGGGAGACATACTTTCCTGGGCTTCCAGTAAAAACTTCCGCCACGAAAAAAGGCTGAGACAGGAATCTTTGAATTTTTCTAGCACGAGACACTGTCAATTTATCAACTTCTGATAGCTCATCCATACCTAAAATTGCAATAATATCTCGCAATTCTTTGTATCTTTGCAGAGTATTCTGGACAGCTCGGGCAGTATCATAATGCTCTTGGCCAACAACTAAGGGATCTAGCTGGCGAGAAGTCGAGTCAAGAGGATCAACTGCAGGGTATATACCCAACTCAGCGATTTGCCTAGAAAGGACCACTGTCGCATCTAAGTGAGCAAACGTGGTGGCGGGGGATGGGTCTGTAAGATCATCAGCCGGAACATACACTGCCTGTATAGAAGTAATAGATCCAGTTTTCGTGGATGTAATCCGCTCTTGAAGGCGTCCCATTTCCTCAGCTAACGTGGGTTGATACCCAACCGCAGACGGCATTCTTCCCAGCAGGGCCGACACTTCTACCCCTGCTAAAGTGAAACGATAAATATTGTCGACAAATAGCAGTACATCGCGCCCTTCATCACGGAATTTTTCCGCCATGGTAAGACCAGTTAACGCTACACGCAATCGATTTCCAGGAGGCTCATTCATTTGCCCATAAACCAAGGAAACCTTGTCAAGGACATCTGATTCCTTCATCTCATGGTAAAAGTCGTTACCTTCACGAGTACGCTCTCCAACCCCAGTAAAAACAGAATATCCACTGTGCTCAATCGCAATGTTGCGGATTAGCTCCATCATATTCACAGTTTTACCTACGCCGGCACCACCGAATAGGCCAACCTTACCGCCCTTCGCAAAAGGGCAAATCAAGTCAATTACCTTAATACCGGTCTCTAGCAACTCAGTTGCAGGCGACAGATCGGTGAACGCTGGCGCATCACGGTGTATGACCATTCTCTCTTCTTCACCAATTGGACCTTTCTCATCAATCGGGTCACCCAGCACGTTCATGATCCGGCCCAGAGTCTTAACGCCAACCGGCACTTTAAGTCCCTCGCCAGTGTTCTCAACAACCATTCCACGTCGCAAGCCATCACTAGTGCCTAGAGCAATGGTTCTCACCACACTATCTCCAAGCTGTTGTTGCACCTCTAACGTGACATTGCTGTCATCAATCTTTAACGCATCGTAAATCTTGGGCACTGCATCATTAGGGAATTTAACATCCACCACAGCACCAATAACCTGTACTACCTCTCCAGAACTCATCTTAAAGTTCCTCTTATTCGCTTATAAAAGTTTATGTTGAATAAATACCGCATGAAGCTATACCGCCGCCGCGCCACTTACAATTTCAGATAATTCTTGCGTAATTGCCGCCTGTCTAGCCTTATTATATATAAGTTCTAGCTCATCTATTGCTTTGCCCGCATTATCAGAAGCAGACTTCATCGCTACCATGCGCGCGGCCTGTTCACACGCAATATTTTCCACCACTCCTTGGTAGACAAGTGACTCAATATATCGCGTTAAAAGTTGGTCCATCACCTCTGGAGCCTCCGGCTCATATATGTAATCCCAATGATGCGACAAATCACTGGCTTCCTCGGGGACTAATGGCAATAGTTGCTCAAACTTTGGCGATTGGGTCATGCGATTTACAAATTCGTTAGAAACTAAATACAATTTGTCTAATTTGTTCTCGTTATATAATTCCAACATGACGTTTACTGGACCTATTAAGTCTTGTAACTTGGGCGCATCACCCAATTGGGACGCCTGCGCAGAAATTTTCCCACCTATTCGAGAAAAAAAACTGGTCCCTTTATTACCGATGAGGCAAAGGTGAAGTTCTTTCCCTTCATCCTCCCATTTCTGAAAATTACGCAGAGCCTGCCTAAAAAGATTGCCATTTAAGCCTCCGCAAAGACCACGATCAGACGAGACTATTATTAGTCCTATACGCTTCTCATCACGATTCTCTAAGAAAGGGTGCCGGTACTCTGATTTCGCGTGAGCAATATGTGAAACTACTTGGCGCATTTTATCAGCATAAGGTCTAGCACTGGTCATACGATCCTGAGCTTTTCGCATTTTACTAGCAGCAACCATCTCCATAGCTTTGGTTATTTTTTGAGTGTTTTTAACACTACCTATCTTGGTGCGGATTTCTTTCGCTGACATATCGTTTACCTAAAAACAGCCAATTACCAAGAGTGACTTTCAGAAAAAGAGTCAAGCGCCGCCTTCAAGTTAGCCTTTACAGAGTCATCAAACTCACCCGATTCATTAATTTGTTGCATCAATTCCCCGTGTCCTTCATTCATGTAGTCAACTAACGCCCCTTCATATTCGCCAATTTTCTCCAAAGGCACCTCGTCGATATAACTATTCTCGACTGCGAATAAGCTAACAGCCATTTCTGCTACTGATAGAGGGGAGTATTGCTTTTGCTTCATCAACTCCATTACCCTTTGTCCTCTTTCAAGTTGCTTCCTAGTCGCTTCATCGAGATCCGACGCAAATTGAGAGAATGCCGCTAACTCACGATATTGAGCAAGAGCTAATCTAACGCCCCCGCCCAACTTTTTAATAATTGATGTCTGAGCGGCGCCACCAACTCGTGATACAGACAAACCAGCGTTTATAGCAGGTCTAAATCCCGAGTTAAATAGATCGGTTTCAAGATAGATTTGACCATCAGTGATGGAAATCACATTCGTAGGAACGAAGGCGGAAACGTCACCTGCCTGTGTCTCGATTATAGGAAGCGCAGTTAGTGACCCTGTTTTTCCCTTCACTTCACCATTGGTGATTTTTTCCACGTGCTCAGCACTGACACGAGAAGCGCGTTCCAAAAGTCTTGAGTGCAAATAGAAAACATCACCAGGGTAAGCCTCTCTACCTGGGGGGCGCCTGAGTAAAAGCGACACCTGTCTATACGCCCACGCCTGTTTTGTCAGATCGTCATAAATAATGAGAGCGTCTTCACCCCTATCTCGAAAATACTCTCCCATAGCACAGCCAGCATATGGAGCAATATACTGCATGGCTGCGGAATCCGACGCTGTCGCAGCGACTATGATTGTATGTTCTAGCGCACCGTGCTCCTCAAGCTTTCGTATTACTGCACTGATCGAAGAAGCTTTCTGCCCGATAGCAACATACACACATTTTATCCCCGTGCCTTTTTGATTGATGATGGCATCAACTGCAACTGCTGTCTTACCTGTTTGGCGATCACCAATAATTAGCTCTCTTTGTCCCCGACCTACAGGAACCATCGCATCAATAGACTTCAACCCGGTCTGCACTGGCTCGTCAACCGACTGACGTTCGATTACTCCTGGGGCAATTTTTTCTATCGGCTCTGTTCGTTCAGTGATAATTTCGCCTTTACCATCTATGGGGGCGCCCAGTGAATCAACAACTCTTCCTAGCAAGGGTTCACCGACGGGTACTTCCAAAATACGCCCTGTACACCGACAGGTATCGCCCTCCGAAAGGTGCTCGTAAGAGCCGAGCACTACCGCACCCACTGAGTCTTGCTCCAGGTTCAACGCTAGACCAAACACTCCTCCGGGGAATTCTATCATTTCACCTTGCATGACATCACTAAGCCCGTGTATTCGTGCTATTCCGTCAGACAAGCTGACAATAGTACCTTCCGTACGGGCCTCAGTGTTTAATTCAAGACCTTCAATTCTTTTTTTGATCAGTTCGCTGATCTCTGTTGCGCTGACACTCATTGCAGTCCTCTGGGGCTATTATTTAAGTTGATTAAAGTTTTCATTCACTAATTAAACTAAATTATTTTATGCTTCATGTGGGCTAAACGCCCGCGAAGCGACAAATCTATGACAGAGTCACCTATCTTTATGACAGCTCCTCCAATTAATCCAACATCCACTTGGGTTTCCAAATTGCAGCTTTTATTGTAGCGAGCTCCAATTGAAGTTTTCAGTTTCTCTCGCTCGGAAACACTAAGTTCATAAGCGGAAGTAATTGTCGCAGTGACTACGCCTTCAGACTCGGCATTAAGCGCACTAAATAGTTGCAGAATTTGCGGTATGACTCCTAACCTCTTGGCCTCAACCAGCAAACTTAAAAAATTTATTTGTTGTTTTGAAAGGTCTTTGCCTAGCACTTCAACAAGAATCGAGAGCAAAGTATCGTCAGCGACCTTAGGATTGCCAACTAAATTACTCAAACTAGGCTCTTTAAGCGCATCACTCAAGCATGAAAGCATATGCATCCAATCACCAGAATGATTTTCTGGATGAGAATAGTTAAAGGCCGCTTCTGCATAAGGTCTAGCGACTGTTAAACTTTCTTGCACGCTTAACCCCCCCTAGAGACTCGAGGACAGTTTGTCGAGCACATCTCGATGAGACTGCTCATCGACTTCTCGCATTAATATTTGTTCCGCACCTTGCAAGGCAAGCCCACCAACTTGTTTCCTCAACATTTCCAGCATTTGATTGCGCTCTTGCTCGGCTTCTACAGCAGCGGACGCCAAAATTTTAGCTTTTTCTTCCATAGCCTCCATCTTAGCCTTTTCCAAGATTTCGTCTCTTCTCTTCTGTCCCTGCAATACAAAGTCCTGCGCTTTATTTTTCCCCTCCGATAAAATATCAGCTACGTGCTTTTCTGCATTGGCTAACTCGTGCCTACCTTTCTCAGCTGAAGCGAGTCCGTCCGCAATTTCAGCCTCACGTGCTTCCAAGGCCGCGATAATCGGAGGCCAAACATATTTCATGCAAAACCAAACAAATATCGCAAAAGATATTGCTTGACCCAGTAGCGTTAAGTTCATATTCATCGCTAATATTCCAACTGTTCTTTAGTTAATTTATCCCACTTGTCCAATAAACGGATTAGCGAACATAAGCAACGCGGCAAATGCTATAGAAATAATTGGAACAGCATCCGTCAATCCTAGCATCAGAAACATTCTGGCCTGAAGCATGGGTACGAGCTCAGGCTGTCGAGCGGCCCCCTCTAAAAATTTGCTACCTAAAATACCAATACCTACTCCGGCACCTAAAGCACCCAAACCAATCATAATACCTGCAGCCAAAGCTGAAAATGCAACAACAGACTCCATCTTTCAATCTCCTATAAGTAATTCACACTCAAACCTAGTGATGCACTTCGTGCGCTTGGCCTAAGTAAACAATCGTCAACATCATAAAAATATAAGCTTGCAAAGTTATCACTAGTATATGGAAAATCGCCCAAGGTACAGCCAAAACAAATTGCAAATAAAAGGGAACAAGAGCGGCAATCAGGACAAAAACAAGTTCGCCAGCAAACATGTTCCCGAATAGTCTGAGCGACAAGGAAAGTGGTTTTGCGACCATCGAAACGGTTTCGAGCACCAAATTAACTGGCAGGAATGCTTTACCAAATGGATGAAACGCAAGCTCGCCAGCAAACCCACCCAAACCTTTCATCTTTATCCCGTAGTAGATCATCAGTCCAAAAATCGACAGCGACATCCCAAAAGTAGCATTGACATCGGTTGTCGGAACCATTTTCATGTGGCTAAGCCCGGCGAGTTGGGAGGCGTAAGGCAAAAAATCCACGGGCACCAAGTCCATGAGATTCATCAAAAATATCCAAACAAATATTGTCAGCGACAGCGGCGCAATTAGTGCATTTTTCCCAGTAAAAGCATCTTTCACACTACCCCAAACCATTTCCACCACAAGTTCAACACAAAGCTGCCATTTCGACGGTTTCGCAACGGAGGCTGACGCAGAAGCTTTACGAAAAAGCACACAAAACATAATACCCGTTAGTAGGGACCAGAACATCGTATCCACATTAATACTGACAAATCCCATTTGCGTAGCTTCTTGGGCCGAATGAGCGAAGCCCCACGAGCCGTCAAGCGTCCGACCGTAAGTCAAATTCTGGATGTGATGGCTGATATACTCTGCCGGGGATGAGCCTGCCATTCAAAAGTTCCTACTAATACAATTCAACGATTAATTCCCAAATAACTTGTTCACTTAAATGTCAGCCCTGCTCAGACAAATCCAGTAATCTCAGACCAAACCAGTTCATCATTGTGACTACAAAATATGACGAAATCATTATCACAAACTGAATGTCTAAATATTTTATCGCTAAGCCAAACAACGCGATCGTATATAAAATTTTTACAAACGCGCCTATATAAATTCTTTGCAAGCTTGCAACCGGCTTTTCTGGATAACTAACAGACATCCTCGAAGCCAAATAGTAGCTAGGTAACACAGCAATAATACCACCGATGCACGCTGATTTCCCCACCGCAACCGACCCAACCCAAATGCCCACCAAACTAAGCAGAACTGTCAAAACGCCTTGCAGAAAAACGATACGGAACATTTTTCTGCGCCAACTGTAGTCTGCTGGATTTGCTAGCACGGTAAATTTAAACTCTTCGGTCGCTATGTAACCTAACGGGCGAAAGTATAACGGATTTTCGTGTCTCGTGGCAAGGGACTACTTTAGCTGGCTATCGTTCGAAGACAGCCGGACAGTTAGCGTTTTATGTGTTCCAGTATTCCCTCAAGTTCGTCCAAAGAATTATAACTTATAACTACCTTACCTGCTCCTGAGTTTCTGTGCCGAATTTCAACTTGAGCTGCGATACGTTCACTAATCGAACTTTCTAGGCCGACTATATTTGGATCGCGAGGACTCCCCTCTGTACGATTTTCTTCAGATTTGACGCGACTTTTTTTGATCAACCCTTCAACCGCGCGAACACTCAAGTTTTCCTCAGCAGCACGCACGGCTATCTCTTCCTGCGATGGTCCGGAAACCCCTAGTAAGGCTCGCGCATGCCCCATTTCTAATAATCCATCCTCAAGTAATTGTCTCGATCGTTCCTCTAAATCAAGCAATCTGATTAGATTACTCACAGTCGCGCGGGACTTACCGATGGAAGTAGCAACCTGTGCATGGGTCATACTAAACTCATTTACTAATCGCGCTAAGGCAAGCGCTTCTTCAATTGGGTTTAGCTGCTCACGTTGAATGTTTTCAATAAGAGCCACGCTATGAGCGTCGCTCTCGTCTATCTCTTTAATGATAGCTGGTAATTCTGGCAATCCAGCCAGCTGACTCGCTCTCCATCGCCTCTCTCCAGCTATCAATTCATAGCCGCTGCTATCTTCTGACTTTCGGACAACCACCGGTTGTAGGACACCATGTTCTTTAATTGACTCAGCTAACTCACTTAACGCATTTTCCTCGATCTTTAATCTAGGCTGATATCGCCCGCGCTTGATCAAATCTATATCAAGCATCTTCAGTTCACTACTGTCGTCTTTCGACAACATGTCTGTATCCGTATCCGCACTCAGAAGAGCATCAAGTCCTCGACCAAGCCCTCTTTTTTTTGTACCCATAAATTTAACCACCTCTAATCGTACTTTTGCACGAATTATGCTTTGTTTTTACTCCGCAACATTTCACCCGCCAGCGATAGATATGCTAATGAACCCGCAGATGAGCTGTCATATATGAGCACTGGTATACCATGACTAGGAGCCTCAGCTAGACGAACATTTCTAGGAATAATAGTTCGATATACTTTTTCACCAAAATGAGCCATCAGTTGTCCAGACACTTCTCTGGCAAGATTGTTTCGGGAGTCAAACATGGTCCTTAAAACACCATCTATCTCTAGCCCAGGGTTCAACAATCGCTTAATTTTTTTCATCGTCTCCAGTAGAGCCGACAAGCCTTCCAAAGCATAATATTCGCATTGGGTTGGAATCATTAATCCATCAGCTGCTACAAGTGCATTTACTGTGAGCATATTCAGCGAGGGAGGACAATCAATAAAGACATACTCGTAATCTTCTAAGATCGGTTTAAATGCCCACTTTAAACGAGTTTCACGATGAGTTTGCTCTAACAGGCCGATTTCCGCTCCAGTTAGATCGCTATTCCCAGCTATCAAATCATAACCGCCTGCCACATCCCTTAAAATAGCATCGCGAATATTTAATGATTCATTCATCAGCACGTCAAAAGCTGAAAATGATATGGCGTTCTTATCGATACCACTTCCGACGGTCGCGTTTCCTTGAGGGTCGAGGTCTACCAGTAGCGTCTTTCGACGAGTAGCATGCATGGAAGCCGCTATATTAACGCTAGTAGTGGTCTTTCCCACGCCTCCTTTTTGATTTGCTATAGCAACAATTCGCGACACTTTTATCTACTCGCATGACTTCAGTTATGCAAGAGATTATGGCATAAATACATCACAGTCGTACTATGTTTCATTAAGTCTTTTTCATAAACACAAGAGTGCGACTATCATACGACGGCACCGACAGTTCCACACACCGTGCTGGCCCCAGTAAAGCCTCAGCCTCCGATAATTCACTCAATTTAACCCGTGATTTCATCGCAACCACCTCCGTTTGTGAACCGACCAGGTGTATACTTTTTTCTACAAATTTATTAAGAGGCCCAAATGCCCTCGAAATAACGTATCGAAACGATCGGCTCGGGTTATATTGCTCCACCGGCTGAGACTTGATATCAACCATACGCAAACCTAATTGCATCTTAATATGCTGCAGAAATCTTGAACGCTTACCACGAGGCTCCACCAGAGCGATATATCTTTCGGGATCAGCTATTGCCAATACTATGCCGGGTAAACCCGCACCACTCCCGATATCGACAAGGGGCCCTTGGCCCAGAAAAGGAACTACCGCAAGACAATCAATAACGTGACCGGTAATGTAGCTTTCAACAGAATTAGCACCGGTTAAATTAGCTATTTTGCTCCACTCAATAGCTAATTTAGAGTATTTAATAAGCAATTCGGCCTGCCTTTTATTCAGGTCAACATTAACGCATTTACTGAGCCTTAAAACTAATTCCAAGTTATCTTGAGAATACTTAATATGATTCAAGCCGATCGTGCTACCGTGATGCCAGCCTTTTTTAAAAAAACTGCCAACAGAGAAATAGCAACTGGTGTCACGCCTGAAATCCGTGACGCCTGGCCTAACGTACTGGGGCGAATCTCTGTCAACTTTTGCACGACCTCATTCGAGAGACCACGCACCTCCGCGTAGGAAAAATCTGAGGGCATAGCAATATTTTCTAATGACTTAAGGCGCTCAATTTCTCCTAACTGCCTATTAATGTAGCCACTATACAGAGCCACGTTTTCAATTTGCTCGATAACACTTTCATCATCTATAGCTGGCCCAGTGTCAGGCAAAGCCATAAGCAATTTATAATCAATATTTGGTCTTTTTAACAAGTCAGACAGCCGCTGCTTCTTTCGAAGCGGTTGGCCCATCAAAAGCTTAAATTTTTCGCCTTTATTATCATCCGGAGAAATCCAGATATCCTCTAAACGGTGCTGCTCCCTTGCAATCAATTCTTGTTTTTTCTGGAAATCAGCCCATTGTGAATCACCTACTAGCCCAAGCTCGCGACCAACTGGAGTCAACCGAATATCCGCATTGTCTTCCCTCAGCAAAAGGCGATGCTCCGCTCGGCTAGTGAACATTCTATAAGGCTCGTCAGTACCCCGCGTCACTAGGTCGTCTACTAAGACCCCCAAATATGCTTCGTCTCTTTTGGGATACCACTCTGCTTTCTTTTGTACACGCAGAGCGGCATTGACGCCCGCTAATAACCCTTGCGCCGCAGCCTCCTCATAACCGGTTGTACCATTAATTTGACCCGCAAAAAATAGGCTATCTATATCGCGAGTCTCCAGCCAAGGATTGAGGCCTTTTGGATCGAAATAATCGTATTCAATCGCATAACCCGGCCTAGTTATGACCGCTTTTTCGAAACCACTGATCGACTGAACTAATTCAACTTGAACATCGTAAGGTAAGCTAGTAGAAATTCCATTAGGGTATATTTCTCTGACATTCAGCCCCTCTGGCTCCACAAAAATCTGGTGCTTGGCTCTATCCTCAAATCGAACAACCTTGTCTTCAATTGAGGGGCAATATCTCGGCCCTGTGCTTTCTATATTGCCATTAAACATCGGCGATCTAGTTAAACTATTTCTAATTATCTCGTGTGTGCGTTCATTCGTGTAGGTAATATGACATTCTGTTTGCACCGGATGTTCTTTTCTGCTTCCCGAAAATGAAAATATTGGCCTAGGTGAATCGCCCTGCTGGATCTCCATTAAACTGAAATCTACCGTCCGTCCGTCTATCCTAGGGGGCGTACCGGTTTTTAATCTCCCAACTTTCAAATCAAGTGCTCTCAACCTCCTAGAAAGAGGGTTCGAGGGAGGATCGCCGGCTCTGCCACCAGAGAAATTCGATTCTCCAACATGAATAATACCTCCTAAAAAAGTGCCTACGGTTAGAACAACTACTCCGGCCCGGAATTGCAAACCCATTTCAGTTGTCACTCCGCACAAAACGCCCTGTTCGAAGATCAAGTCGTCCACAGACTGTTGAAAAATAGTAAGCTTATTTTGATTCTCCAGAACCCTACGTGTTTCAGCCCGGTAGAGCTGACGATCAATCTGAGCCCGCGTTGCCCTCACAGCCGGGCCTTTACTCGCATTTAACGTCCTAAAATGAATACCACATGCATCTGCTCCTCGCGCCATATACCCGCCTAAAGCATCAATCTCCTTAACTAAATGGCCTTTGCCAATACCGCCAATCGCAGGATTGCAGGACATCTGCCCAAGCGTTTCAATGTTTTGAGTTAGTAACAAAGTCTCCGAACCCATCCTGGCAGCCGCAAGTGCAGCCTCTGTACCGGCATGCCCACCACCAATCACAATTACATCGAATTTATTTTTTACGCTCATAACAATACTATTATACACAAAGTGATGATTACTAAAGCACGGCCTTGAGCGCTGGCGAAGCAGTGTCATGGGTAAGCCTTAAATGCTAATTAACAATTTTTAATTGTGTGACCCCTTGATCCTAAAAAGGATGTAGCTTTAAAGTAAGGCTCATCTGAACAATATTTTTGAATAACTAAAAAAATAATGTCCAACGGTATAATATGCCCGCAGACTTAATTATAGAGAGAGGAAGACATTGGCTGAGACACTTGTAGAGGTAATCGGGCTGACAAAATCGTTCGGTTCAATAAAAGCCGTCGATAATATTTCACTTTCTGTAAATAGAGGAGAAGTTTTAGGTTTTCTAGGGCCGAATGGGGCGGGTAAATCGACCTCTATGAAAATGATTACCGGTTTTTTGACTCCGACCAGCGGAACAATAAAAATATCTGGTAATGATATCAGCGTCAATCCTATAGAGGCTAAAGCAAGCATCGGATATTTACCCGAGGGTGCTCCTGCTTACGGGGAAATGACACCCTTGAACTTTCTGTCCTTTGTCGCGGAGGTGCGAGGAATTGATAATTCTGCAAGAGCCTCCAGAGTAGATGAAATCATTGACAAGATCCATCTAGAACGTGTAGCACATCAACCTATAGACACTCTTTCAAAAGGCTTTAAAAGACGAGTAGGAATCGCGCAAGCTATACTACATGACCCTGAAATATTAATATTAGACGAACCAACCGACGGTTTAGACCCTAATCAAAAGCATGAGATCAGAGCTCTCATAAAAGAGATGGCAGCTGACAAAGCAATCCTGATATCCACACATATCCTCGAGGAAGTGGAGTCCGTGTGCACCAAAGCCATAATAATTAGTAATGGGGGAGTTATATTCAGTGGTTCGCCACTCGAACTATCCTCTAAGTCTCGCTACCACAATGCAATAACGCTTGTGGTGAGCAATAAAGATGTTGAAAAGACGACCAAGATACTAAAGGAGCTTGAGGAGATAATGGCCATCGAACATATCGCTGAGGCAGAGCTTACTCGCGTGACTTTAATCCCGTACTCATCCGAGGTAGAGATCAGCTCCTTAGTAAAAGCCAGAATGGCTGACTACGAATGTGAGATACTGCAACTATACATCGAGCAAGGACGTCTGGACGAAGTATTTCGTTCTTTGACTAACCAGCAGAAGAGCGGTGAGGTAATTCGATCATGAAAGGGTTTTTCCCAATTTTTAAGCGAGAGTTCAGATCTTACTTCGACACTCCCGTCGCCTATGTATTTATAGTGATTTTCTTGGTGTTAAACGGAGTTTTCACATTTTATGTTGGCGGCTTTTATGACCGCGGCCTGGCTGATTTAGGCCCTTTTTTTGAATTCCATCCTTGGTTATACATGTTCTTAATACCGGCCATCTCTATGAGACTCTGGTCTGAGGAAAGAAAAGCTGGAACGATAGAACTTATGTTGACGCTTCCTGTCTCTTTAGGCGCCAGTGTTTTTGGCAAATTTTTTGCAGCGTGGTGCTTCACAGTAGTAGCGCTATTAGGTACCGTTCCTATTTGGCTCACGGTCAACTATCTTGGTCAGCCTGATAATACTGTAATTGCGGCAAGCTACCTAGGCAGCATCTTGATGGCCGGAGGATTTCTATCAATAGGTTCATGCGTCTCCGCGCTAACAAAAAATCAAGTGATCGCTTTCGTTACTAGTTTTATGATCTGTCTGGTATTCAACCTAAGTGGCTTTCCAATGGTTCTAGATGTTTTCGCCTCTTGGGCCCCGCAAAGTATTGTAGATGTAATAGCGTCTTTTAGCTTTCTTACCCATTTTGACTCAATTCAAAAAGGGGTAATTGACCTTCGAGATATAATTTTTTTCGCGAGCTTAATCATCTTCTGGTTGTACCTTAATGTGATCGCGATTGAAGTCAATAAAAGTAATTAAAAAAAACCACAGTCAAATAATCAAAAAAACCATTTACGAAAAAATATCATGAATCGAAAATTAGTTTCCGTCACCGGTTTAATATTAGCCACAACTATGTTCCTCGGAATGAATATTATAAGTAACGAGACACTGACCTCAGCGCGACTCGATCTAACAGAAAACCGACTCTATACTCTGGCGCCCGGAACTTACAATATACTCTCCGATATCAGTGAACCAATTTCAATTCGATTATATTTCTCATCTGAACAATTGGCTGGGCTCCCTCAATTGGCGAATTATGGGAAACGAGTCAAGGATCTACTCAATGAATATGTCGCTAATAGTAATGGGAAAATAAAACTTTACGTGATCGATCCCGCGCCGTTCTCCGAAGCTGAAGACGAGGCGGTAGGCGCGGGAATAAGACAGCTGAGTCTCGGGAGCAACGGCGAGGTAGGATATCTTGGACTAGTAGCAACTAATACAACAGACGATCGGGAAGTGATTGAAGTACTTAGCCCAGATCAAGAAAACGCGCTTGAATATGATTTAACGAAAATAATCTACAAGCTAAACGATCCTAAGAAACGAATTATCGGGCTGATTACTGATCTACCGATACTTTCGGAAACCGATCCACAAACTGGCCAAGTCATAAAACCAGATCTCACGGCGATTACGCTCTTAAAAGAATTTCACGAAATAAAACGACTCCCTGTTGATATCTCCATAATAGATGATGAGATAGATACGCTAATATTAATTCATCCGAAAGATTTATCCGTCAAAACTCAATATGCAATAGACCAATTTTTAGTCAAAGGAGGCAAAGCATTAGTCTTCGTAGACCCTCTAGCCGAGCAGGACCCTACCCAACCCAACCCTGAAACCCCCGGAGTGATGCCACAGCTGGGCTCCAGACTTGATACTATCTTTGAGTCGGTGGGAATCAAGCTAAATAGTAGCCATGTCATTGGAGATCCGTCATCAGCCGTCCGCGTAAATTTTAATACCGCTCGAGGTCAGAGAGAAGTGGACTACCTACCGTGGATCCAGCTACAAGGAAAGTCTTTAAACAAGGAGGACTTCACAACAAACCAGCTTAATACAGTCAATGTAGGTACTGCAGGTAGCCTAGAGATCGATCCCAAAGCGAATTTAACATATACGCCACTTTTAACCGCCAGCACCTCGTCTGGATTGATTGATAAAGACTCTATTATAACTGCAGATGATCCGTCGTCTCTCATTGACGATTTTAATAGCGATGAAAAAAATCATTTAATTGCGGTCCGAGTTACTGGTAACTACACTTCTAATTTCTCCGCCCCTCCTTCGAGTGAACTAAAAGTCGAAGAAAGCAAATATGAT
>Ga0315331_10000403_pt1 | contig 29688 bp, 18 predicted proteins | sample M160m34915metaG_FD_203456 | JGI IMG/M metagenome (GOLD analysis project Ga0315331, IMG submission 203456) | Ammonia-oxidizing marine archaeal communities from Monterey Bay, California, United States - M1 60m 34915 | ecosystem: Environmental > Aquatic > Marine > Intertidal zone | place: USA...
CCGCGTTTTCTACCATCGCCTCGGATTCGTTTGCGACGATCACCTCGTCATAGGCTTTGATCGCCTCGTCGTTGCTGCCCAAAATGGTATGTGCCAAGGCAATACCCAGATAGGCTCGGGACTTTATCAGCGTATCCGTGGTGTTTTGGGTTACCGTTTCGAGTAGCGCGACGGCTTCCGTCAGGTCGGTTTTCGCCTCTTCACGCGCATCCGGGTCATAGATGTTTTGACTGCCGTCGGAGATCAGTGCGATTCCTTCGTACAGTTTTGCCAATTTACCAGCAGAGGTTTCGATGTACCTTTCATTGATGTCGCCCAAAACGACAGAGTCCTGACTCGGAACATTCGTGTTCTGGATCAGTTCCAGCGTTGCCATACTGCTGTCAGCTTCTAACTCAGAATTGTAGAAGGAGTATGCGACGATAGCCGCCAAGACGAGCAGGATCGCTACCAGGATTTGCTTGGAGTAGGGTTCAATGCGTTTGTTGGCTTGTTCAAGATAAGCCGCCAAATCATTTTGCTGCAGTTCGTGACGTCGGTCGGTCTTGTTCATGTTGCTTTTTGGGATGGGTCAGCGATGAAAGCATCATCGGAGGTTGCGCACCCCCGCGATCTGGCCCAAGTATAGAAATCGCAACGGTTTAGCGTCAATAGAGCCAAAAACTGGATTGACGGCGACTTTGGGGCCGCAAAAAGCGCTATGCCGACAAGTTTAGTCTTCGTTGTGACGGGTCAAGTGCCCACTTCGATTGATGGCCAGTAGCAACCACAGCATCACCGTCATGCTTCCAAAAAAGCCCAAGAGTCCAAATAAGCTGATGTCCTGCAGGGCTAACCAGCTTGCGTCATGAAAAAGCAGGGGCGGGACTTTCATCGCCAAGAGTAAGGACGAACCCAGAAAAACGGCACTGGTCATCAGACCGAGCACCATCCGGTTCACGGTGGGGCTGAGTCGCTGATGTTCTAGAATGACTCGAACTTCGCCTCTTCTTGCTTGGCGAATCAGCGAAATGAGTTCATCTGGGGCAGCTTCTAAGAAATTTTCTGCTTCCAGATAAATCCGGCGGGCCTGACGAATGCGGCGTTTCGGACTCAGCCGCCTCGCCACTGAACGAGCCATGAACGCACGAACTGCCTCCAGTCCGTCAAACCTCGCTCCTAACTCTCCCAGGGTGCCCTCGAGAGAAACCAGCATTTTCAGAAGTAACGCGGACTGGTTCGGAAGTTTGATGGCATGCCGGTGCAGAATCTCACTCAATTCATTCAGGGCTCCCGTAAGGTCGAATTCACCCAAACGTTGGCGTCCGTAGGTGCCAATGAACTCCGTCACATCAATCGCGAGTGCTGAATCGTCCAAAGTGGGCGGTGCGTCGCCAACGCGGCGGATCAAGCGGACCAGTCGATGTTGGTCACCGGAGGAAATGGCGACCAGCATTTCTTCAATCGTCTCACGAAGTGTTTCGTCAATGCGACCAGTCATCCCGAAATCCAAGATCCCCAAGGTGCCACCTTCCATCACGATCAGGTTGCCCGAGTGGGGGTCAGCATGAAAAAGCGCTTCATCAAACAGCATCGTCAAATAGGCTTCAGCGATCGTCTCCCCGAGTCGTTGCTTGATCAGATCGGGAGGAGGTTGAGATGATGTTGGCCGAGGTGTTTGTTTGGAATCTGTCGAAGTGCGGTCAGTGCTGTTGGGTGAACCAGCGGGTGTGGTGGATGGGGTAGCTGGCGCCGATCGGTCGGAACTCGAGTGATTGGCAGCGGTAGGGTTTGGCGCATTGTTCCCAGGTTGTTGATCGTTAGTTTCGGTTCCCAGAGGGTGGGAACCGGCATTCACGTCGGGGTGATTTGCCAAGTAGGCAGGTAGCGGTTGGCCGATCAATTCGTCCATGACCAGCACCCGGCGGGTGCACAAAGAGTTGACAGGTCGCGGAATGACGACATCACAATTCTTGCGACTGAACATCTCGGCGAACTGATCCAAGTTCTGTCGCTCGCGAGTGAAGTCAAGCTCTCGTGTTATCATAGGAGCCAATTGACGAACCATCTCCCCTGGTCCCCATACACTCAAGGCATCGACCCGCTCAGCCAGTTGTGCAATGCCCGTCAGTACCTCCATGTCCTGTTGCATTTTCTTTTCAATGCCGGCCCGTTGAACTTTCAGCACGACGCGTGAGCCATCGTTCAATACGGCGCGGTGGACTTGACCAATCGAAGCGGTCGCAAGCGGTTTGAAGTCAATCGTTTGGAAATGTGATTCGTAGTCCTTGCCGAGTTCATTTCGGAGCGTCTCACGCACTTGCTCTGTCCGGTCTGGCGCGACATTGGCTCGAAGTTGTTTGAGTTCTTCACTAAGGCTAGGGCCGACCAGGTCGGGACGAGAGGCAAGGATTTGTCCCAGCTTGATGAATGTTGGCCCCAAGTCCGTCAGTGCCATCCGAACCCGCTGCTCGCGGGTGTACTTCGAGAGTGGGACACCGCCTCGGTCTTTCAGAGAATCCCTGAAGGGAAGGCGGAAATGAGTTAGCCAGTCAGCAAGACCGTAACGCCGTAGCACCGCCAATATTTCCCGCCACCGCCTGAGATTTCGGTACAGTTGTGGGATAGCAGTGATTTTCATAGTGCGTGACGGGGAACTCGATAGGTGTCAATTTGACGGCAAAGTTCATGAGAATTCAGGGGATGCCGCAGTACGAGCAAATCGGTGACAATTGGGGGAAACTCGGTTATCTTCCCACTCACCCTTGTGATTGCTCCCTTGCTTCATTGTGATTGCTCGGGGACCGTTCCGCGGCCCGATTTACCGATCTTTCTGTTTCTTATCTTCAGGTTTCTTCGGAGTTGTTGGTCTTGGCTTGGATCCAGCCCCTGTTTTTGACGTTTCAGCTAGTTGTGTTTGCCTTGATTCTGGCTGCCACACTTGGGGTTGCCGGTGGCTGGGCTGCATCGCAGTTACGGGCCGCAGGTAGGTTTTGGAACTGGATAGCGGCCGGATTTCTTGCTGCCATGGTGGTTGCCGTTGCCATGCCCATGATTTTGCAGGCTGCCGCTTGGGAAGCAACTGCAGGTAAGTTTGGTTGGATGATCATGACTCAGACCGGAGCTCGTGCAGAGGGGCTTTCGGATTATGGTTTCTTCCGTGGGCTGATCGCTTGCGGCTGGATTCATGGCTTGTTGGGGGCCGCCCTGGTTGCGCTGGCGACTTGGTACGGCTTGGATCGAGTGCCCGCAGATGTGCGGCAAAAAGCCCGCATGGATCTCGGTCCGGTTTCAACCTGGTGGCGGGTTCAGCTTCCGCTGGCGTCTCCCTGGGTCATCTCCAGTCTTGTCGCCACCGCCATCTTGGCGATGACCGAAATGACGGTCGTGGATTTGTACGGTTTTCGAACGGTTGCGGATGAATTTTATCTCTTCTATGCCGTTGATCCTTCGCTGCTGTCGATCTTTCTCGTCTGTGTTTTGCCACTGATGGTCATGGCAGCGCTGATGACTTGGTTGCTCGTTCAAAAACGGAAGTTTATCGTGACTCATGCGGAGTCCGGAACACTTCAGTGTGACGATCAAGAAGTGCGACAAAGCGTATCCAGTGTGGCTGCTGCCGTGGCTATTCTGATTGGTTTGTTGATCGTGTTAGTGCCGTTAGGTGGACTGTTGGTGAAGGTAGGCCACGATGTCGAAGTGGTTCAGGGAGCTCTTGTTGGGACTTGGTCAATCAGCCGGACAGTGCAAAGACTTTGGGAAGCACCGGTCATTTTTGCGGCTGAGTATCGTTGGACTGGTATTCTTGCCGTTTTGGTGGCGCTGTCTGCCGTTCTGATCGCGTGGCCGTTGGCTGCCGCTGGCAGGCAACGTCGTCGTCTCGAGTCGGGGCTGGATCTGCTCACGATCGGTTTGGTCTTGTTGCCCGGCCCCTTGGTTGGCTTGATGGTGGTGAGATTTTTTCAGCTACCGGTGGCTGGTTTTTCTACGCTTTACCAACAGACCCTCGTTCCCACCGTCATCGCGCTGCTCTTTCGTGCCGTCCCGGCTGCATATTGGGTCTTGAGAGCGGGGTACCGCGGCTTGGATAATCAGCTGCTCGATACCGCGTTGCTTGATCATTCCTGGGTCAAACGGATGTGGGGTATCGACAGGCCCCTTCTGAAGGGGAGTCTGTGGGGCGCAGGTATCGCTGCCGCGATCGTTGCTTCAGGCGACGTTCCTGCAACCTTGCCAGTGATACCACCTGGAGTCACAACTGTTGGAACCCGTTTATTCGGGCTGCTGCACAGTGGGGCACGCTATCAGGAAGCCGCGCTGGCGATGTGGTATCTGGGGGTTGTGTTGGTGATCTCTTTGTTTTTCGCACGCCGGTTCCGTGCTTTACGTGTTAAAGTGAACTGATAGCCTTCTCTCAAAAAACTCTTTATGCGAACTCAAATGCTGCTTTCAATGCCACGGTTGGTGCTGCTGCTTGCTGGTTGCCTCAGTTTTGTATGCCAAGGCACTCCCTTGCTCGGGGTAGAAACCATCAAATTCCGCACAGCAGATAAAGAACGAACTGCGTCCGGAAAAATTCTGGTCGAGGCTCAGGATGGTGGAGTCATGCTGCAAGCCGATGATGGGCAGATTTGGACGCTACAGCCTGAGAGTATCATTGAACGGCAAAGTGACGATCGGCCCTTCAAACCGATCGATTCGGATCAAATGCAGACACGGCTCAAAGATGAGTTGGGGCCTGGATTTGAGGTCTACCGAACTCAGCATTATGTGATCTTTTTCAACAGCACCGAGGCCTATGCAAAGCAGGTCGGAGCCCTGTTCGAGCAACTTTATCGTTCTTTCTTCATCTTCTGGAAGAATCAGCGGTGGGAACTGCCTGAACCAGAGTTTCCGTTGGTTGCTGTCGTGTTGCGGGATCACGAATCGTTTCTGTCTTACGCCACCAACGATATTGGTGAAACCGCCAAGTCAGTGATCGGTTATTACCATCTTGGAAGTAATCGGATGATAACTTTCAACGTACCGGATTGGGAACGCAATGTCGCCACGATCATTCACGAAGCGACACATCAGCTCGCTTACAACTGTGGAATGCAACGACGCTTTGCGGATAATCCGATGTGGGTCAGCGAAGGGTTGGCGATGTTCTTCGAAGCCCCCGATCGGCGCAATCCAAGAGCCTGGCGGGCTGTTGGTAGTGTCAACCAGGTGAATCTGCGACGCTGGATCCAGTACTTTCCGCGTCGGACCAACGATTCACTTGTTACCCTGCTGTCTGATGACATGCGGTACAGGAATCCCGGTGAGGCAACGGCAGCCTACGCAGAAGGCTGGGCCTTGACGTATTTTTTGATCAAAACAAAACGCAAAGAGTATGTGAAGTATCTGCGATTGTTGAGCGAGGGGAAATTTCTCGCTGAGAAAACGAAACGTCAGCGCATTGATGATTTTGAGGAATGCTTTGACATGACCCTGGAGCAAACCAACCGAGCCTTTCTCAGCTACATGCGCAGGCTTCGTTAGTGAGCATGGCTTCGTTAGTAAGCAGGGCTGCGTCAGGAAGCAGGACTGATCGTCCGCCCTCCTGAGTCACTACTGGTCAGCGTAGACACGAGTGGTGTCTTCTTTTGTGACAGGCACCGAACTGTGGTCGCTCACCACGACTGCCTTCACGATGTGTGTGCCGGCCGCGGTTCCGCGAGCCCGAACGCGATACTTGAATTCCTGTCCGGGTGCCAATTGTGCTTTGGGTTGGAACGCGACGAGTCCATTTCCATCGGTCCCCGCCTCTCCATCGACGCTGATGAGCTCCAAACCTGCTGGCAACTGCATTTGAACGCGAATATTGGTGTCAGGCTTCGATCCACTGTTCTGGACGACGATGTCATAGGTCGTCTCTGCACCAACTTCGATTGGACCCTTGGGGTTGGTGAACGAGAAACTTAGGTCAGCGAAGCCCTCGACGGTCATCTTACGCTCGGTTTGTGCCAAGTCGCTGAGGTCCGCATTTGCATTGATTTTGATGACCTGTTCACCCGCCTCAACAGGCAGCAGCGTGAGGGGGACAACGCCGCTTGCACCCGCAGGCAACTGGGCAAGTGACCAGAAGACAGCGTGGCGGTTCGGATCATACTGTCCCTCAAAGTCAGTGCTCACGAACGTGAATCCTCTTGACAATTGGACTGATATTTCCACGTTGGTGGCCGCCGCAGTTCCCGCATTGGCGACGTTCAGTTCGTACTTCGCTTGGCGTTCAAGGAACCTTCGAGAAGGCCCTTTTAGCGAAACCTGCAGCTGGGGAGCAATCACTTCAATGGCAATGGTCTCTTCGGTTGCCAAGCCGTCATCCCCAACCAAACGAACTGTGTTTTGAATGGTTCCGGCCTTCTCTGCTTTCAGGAACAGAGAGTCGGTACGAACTTCACCTGGCATCAAAGTGCCGATGCTTTGTTTCAGTTGTGGTCCCTCGGGATGCGAAAGCCCAGCGGGAACATCTTCCCAAATCTCAATGTTGGTTGCCTTGCCCGATCCGGTATTCGCTAATTTCAGAGCGATCTCAACTTGCTGTCCGATTAAGACTTGCTTTGGAGCCTGCTGCTCAATTTCAAGCACGGGGCGAGTCGCGATTGTTCGTACTGATGCAGCGGCTTCAAAACTTACCCGTGCGACGCTTCCTAGTTCACCTTCCTGCTCTGGAATCAACTGCAACGTGATCGTACGTTCATCGCCCGCGGGCATGGAACCAAGCTGCCACATCAGCAGATTTCCCTGAATTTGAGGAGCTGGCGAGGCGTCTGCTAAACGCATGCCGGCGGGGATTCGATCGTGTACTTCGACATCCAGAGCTTCGACGGATCCAACGTTGCGGACGTTGATGATAAATGCAGCTTGCTTGCCGACTTTCACCTCAGCAGGTGCACGTTTTTGAATAATGACGCTGGGGGTTTGGGCACCTTCGAGGCGTCGTTCGCCCGGGGCATCGGTGGTCGCGTTAGGGGCCAGTGCCATAGCCGTGTTTGGCCGAACCATGTCAACTGGATTGGTGGGGTAGTCTGCAGTTGGGGTTGGGGCTGATCCAGTTCGGAAGGTTGCCGGTGCAGCCATCGCTGCTGCAGGAACAGGCGAGCCGGCCATAACGCTCGCTCCCGAGGCAGCAACGGAAGTCGCTGCGCTGCCAACGCCAAAAGTCTCACCAGCGAAAGTGGCCGGAGCGGAAGGCATGCCAGGTTGGTTTGGGAAGCCGGTTGGGTCGGTCGGCAGCAAGTTTGAATTCGCAGGAGAAGCCGCATTGCCACTCGCTGCAAATGCTTCCTCGGGTGATGCCGAACGCAGCTGGTTTGGGGCGGGGCCAGAGCCTCTCAGTGTGTTGGTCGGTGCTAGTCCTCCGTTTGCCAGTGGTGGGTCCGCATTCGTCATTGCCGCGGCTTGACCATTCAGGTCGGCGTTTCGGGGGAACACTGCCACGGACGAGGCGTCATTTGGAAACCCTGCGACGGCATCTGTCACGTTGCCCTCCGAAAGGTCAGTGGCTTCCGCACTGCCCGCCGCTTCCGCAGCATCGTTCGTGAAAGTGGATAGATTGGGCTCGGGGAATCCGCCCATGCTGGGAGCGGCCAAAGTCGCTCCGGTGTTGGCGGAATTAGCCAAAGCTGCTGCGGTGACTGCGGCAGCGGTTGGAAGAGACGCTCCGAAGCCAGAAGGAAGGGCGGGTGAGCTTGCGGAAAGTTCTTTTTCGGTGTTCGAAGTTGGGGCGAAGGCTGGGCTTGCCATGCCAGTGGCATCCGATGCGGGTAATGCCAGGTTTGCGGTCGGTTCCGCTGGAAATTCTGATCCGGGAGTCGGGAAAGATCCTGCACCCATTCCAGGAATCTCAGCAGCCAGCGGGGAATCGCCCGCCTGCGGGATCTGGGGCGTGGCGATCACGGTTGGCTCGGAATCACCGACCCTGTTTGCGGGCAGTTCGTTGTATCCTGCCACGGCAACCGCGGGTGCTGCGTCGGTGCTTGGATCGTAATTGACTTGCGTCACAGGAACTGCGGGGTCCGTTGAATCGGTGGTCCCATAGAAGGCCAATGCTTGTTGTTGACTGGCAATTTCACTGTCGGGTTGCGCAAGCCACGCCGGCGATGCACCATTAGCAATCGGGACCGCGGGATTGGGATCGATCGCTGATTCTGCATTCCACGTGTCTGACGCAGCTTGATTGTCTTTTTGCGCAAGCGCAACTGCGTAAGCCACAACGAGGATGGTGCCAGCGCCTGCTGCGAGGCGAACGCCAAAAGATTTCATGGGTCGCATTCCTTCACGTAATACCATGCAATTCCGTATTCGATTGTGTTCAATATCAAAATTGCGGGCCAAAACGGAAGAGCAAACCGTGTGGGATCTTGATTTGCGGCGTTAAAGAGGCCGTCATGAAAAAGATGGGCAGCCGTGAAGGGGCGTGTGGTCACGATTCGTGTCGCGGAAGAACGCAATCCCGCGACAAATCTCGGTAGCTAGCAAAGCATGCCCGGCTATTTTGTTGTTTAGCGCCGATGGAGTAGCGGCAAGGCCGTCGAAGCATGGGCGACAGGCCCTGAAAATGGGCCGACACGTATGATCGAGTTCTTGGCCGTGGAAGGATGCACCCTGTCTTGGCCACGAGTTAACGTCGCTAGCATTGATTAAGGCCCGCTCCAGACGCCAGCATGGAGTAAGAAGCGGGGTGAGGAGTAAGAAGCAGACGTGAGTTGAGGAGACAACGAGTGGCCTAGGTCGACAGTAATCTCGGCGTCAGTACTGTCAGGGTCAGTAATCAGTGGTCGACTGTGATGGATTCGGCATAGGCGAGTTCCCCCGTGCGACCATCGAAGTACTGAAAGATCACTTGGGGGTGCGGGTAGGCGACGAGTCGTTTGCCACCCAGTTGCTTAGGCATGTTGAACACGTTGTTGACTTGCACCACGCAAAAGTGGGGGTACAGACGCTGCAGTCGTGGAAGGTCTGGAAGAATGTAGCTGCTCCAGCGGATATCGCATTCTCGCGGACCGAATTTGAATTTTCCTGTGGCGGGGCGATCACTTTCGTCATTGACGGGAACGTGATTGACGCTGTTATGGGGCCCGCAGCAGAATTCCCAGATATTGTCGGTGACTTTGATGGCAAAGCTGTTGTGAAGGTCGCCCGTCATCACAAACACTTTCTTTCCCAGTTTGTCCCATTCGTTGATCAATATTTCACGTTCATCAAAGAATCCAGTCCATGCTTCTTCTTTATTAGGAGCATCGGCTTCAAACCCACCTGCACCACTGTGAGGAATCATGAACGGGACGGTGGAAATCACAAAGAAAAAGTCCGCGTCACTGTGCTTCATTGATTTCAGCAACCAGTCACGTTGGGGTTTGCCCAACATCGACGCTCCTTTCTTGCCACGATTGCGGACATCATGCATGTCTCGATCGCCACGGGTGTCGACGAGATAGAACTCACAATTTGAAACCCGAAACTTTCCATAGCTTCGTCGCCCGATTGAATAACTGATACTTTCGTCGTCAACTTTGGCAGGCATGTGTACACGAAGATGATGAGCATCAATGACTTCGACAATGTCGTAGACGTAGGAATTCTTGTTTCCCTCATCGTTGTCATATTTCATGTCGTTGACACCGGCCTCGGGTGTACCCCAGTGGACATGTAAATTCAGCATTTCCTGCAAAGGCAGTTTAGTGAAATCGGCGTCGGGATCATGCAGGATATCGCTGCCAGCCTTCATGGCAGCTTTTCCGAAATGAATAGGGTGTTGGTGTTCCATTGGATTGGCCCAGCCAAGGTAGTCGTGCCACGCGTACGTCCCAATGTCGCGAAAAACAGTACGTCTGTGACGCTTTCCCTTTTCACCTGCACCCCAGATGTCATTGACAAGCTCATGGTCATCAAAAGTGAAATAGCTTGGTACGTTGCGATGCCATTTGGCGAGTTCGACACCTCGGCTCAGGTACAACTTGTAGTTCTCCCAGACACCGACGACAGTGGGCATGATCTTGACCGGTAATGGCAGGGCAGTGAGCCCCATGGACAAACGCCACGCTTCGACCGGATAGGTACGCAACTCTTCGTACAACCAGTCACCGTTCATGATGTGAAAGTGGACTTTATCTGCCCAGTCATTGTTAAGATGTTCGTAGGTGGTCGAGCGATGCCCGCCTCCATGCATCGGGTTCTGATTAGCGCAGGATCCAATCTGAAAGCGAAAGTTGAAAAGCCCTTCAGGATTGTATTGTGCATTTCTGGATTCCTTCGCACTGGGGAGAGTGCGGAAGTGGCCGGGCAGACCGTGTGGCAGATCGTTCACAAAAACCTGATAGTGATACAAAGTGTCTGCTTTCAGATCCTCCAAGACAATGATCCCGGTATTGTCGTGTTCGATCGTTGTCAGTTTCGATTCGCTTTGCTGGTCCAAGGTGTCGGCAGATGTTCCGTAGCGAACAAAGAACGCGCCCGGTTCCGAGGTGCGACCCCAGACACGTACCGAGCTTGAGGTGGACATGCCCAGCATGGGGCCATGGGTCAGGCGGATGGGATCACGACGCGACTGTGCCGATGCCTCGGTAACGAAACATGCAAGTAAGCAGACCAACGTCAAGCTTGAGACAGCGACGTCGCGGCGATTCAACAGGCTAGGGATACGGCTGCTGATTGTGTTGCGGATGGCCAATTTCTGAAAGACTTTGTTGAGCACGTGGGGAACCAGTGAACGAGAGAGCGGTTGACTATGAGAGCGGTTGACTATGAGAGCGGTTGACTATGAGAGCGGTTGACTATGAGACGTGGCCACAGTCAAACAGACTGATTCCTCGCGTGGTTGCGGTTGATTCAGCTGTGGATATGACACTTAGATGATAAACAAAATCGACACAGCAGGAGGCTGATGCGGTGGAATCAGTATTTTGTGTTTCCAACGGGCCCCGTTTCAGCTTGGGATGATTTTGGCCTCGGATTTCGGGATGCCCGTTTTCTATCCGCGAGGTTTCGTACCGGGGCCGAGTTACCCGCGACGAGGATCTTTTCTCAATCTGCAGGTTTGGGGATCGTTGTTCGCAATGTTTCCGAGAGTGCTTCGACAGTGGATTGCTGTTGGTCACGGTTTGCGATGTTCAAGTTCTCGTCTGGATCACTGCGATGATCGTAAAGCATGCTACCGAGGGTATGGCCCACTCCGTTGCTCGCTCGGAATTCGCTTAGTCTGAACTGATCTGTTCGAATCGTGTCCCCTGACCGATAGCGGCCAACGGCGTGGGTTTTTCCAGGGAGAGTGGGGTTGTTCAGGAGTGGAACAAAGCTGGTGCCTTGCAGGTGGGTAGGTTTTGCAAGGCCCGTCAGTTCACATACGGAAGGATAGATATCAATCAGTTCCGTCAGAGCGGCAATGCGACCGCCTTGTGGGCTGGAAGAATTTTCACCTGGGACGGATACGATCAGCGGCGTATGCATCGAGGTTTCAAAGCAAGAGTGCTTGTTCCACATGCCATGATCTCCGAGTTGCCAGCCATGGTCGCCGCAGAGAATGATCACGGTGTTATCGGCAAGTCCCGTTTCCTCCAACGCTTCCGTCAGGCGACCAATCTGTTGGTCGATAAAGCTGACGCAGGCGTAGTATCCGTGAATGAGTTTGCGTGCCTGATAGGTCGCAAGGCTGCCTTTGGGGGGAATGGTTGCATAGCTACGAAGTTCTGCTGACTGGTGAACCGCACCCTTGGGAGCTTCGGGCGGCTTGCGATAGTTATCAGGCACTTTGATGGAATCAAAGTCGTACAGGTCCCAATACTTTTGAGGAGCACAGAATGGCAGGTGGGGTTTGAAGAAGCCAACAGCCAAGAAGAATGGGGAGTCAGCGTCCTGTAAGTCTTCGAGGTGTTCGATTGCACGGGTTGCGACTTGGTGATCACGGTATTCTGATTCATTGGCATCGGATGCCTCGTACGGCATGCCACGTACTTTGACACGTTTGGGGTGCTTTTTTCGGTGTTCGGCGATCGCTTTCTTTTCCGCTTTCTTGTTGCGGTAATTGGAAGTCGTGGGACGCCAAGGTTTTTCGCTCCAGCCGGCGACCGAGTCGTCCGGGAAATGAAAAATCTTTCCGAGACTGATGGTTCGATACCCGTTGTTCTTGAAGTGCTGGTTCATGGTGGTGAAGCTAGGTGCATCCTCATCAGCACGCGCTGTATAAGAAACGAAGCGACGGGCATGGGGACGTAGTCCAGACATCATGGAGGCTCGACTGGCACCGCAGGTGGGCACCATGCAGTAGGCCCTTTCGAAAAGGCGTCCACGCTTGGCCAGTTCATCAATGTTGGGGGATTGCATGAACGACTTTCCAAAACAACCCAACTGCGGACGCAAGTCATCGACCATGATGAAAAGCACATTGCGTCTCGGCTGCTTGGCTGAGGAGGGGGGCTCCGGTTTGGGAGTTTCAGGTTCTTGGCAAGTCGAATCAGTATTTTCGAGAGGAGTCTCGTTCGGCGCCTTGGCTGTCTGTGCCATGCCTTGCTTTGTCGCGGAATCGTTGCTCACTGCGTCGGATGAAGCCTGCTGCCCATCGACTGCGGCAGGTTGAGCCGGGGTTGCATGCTGATCGCCAAACAACTCGGGTGCATCCGCGGCATTCGAATCCGACAAGGAACCGGCGGCGAGCAGCAGCAAAATGGCCATGGACAAGGTCCGCGGCGAGAACAAAAGTCGCATCTCATCTCGTTGGATAATAATGGGAGTTGCTCAGTAAAAAGGGGGGCACGGGGTGCTGTTCGAAGCGAGGACCGTCGATTTGGCGCGAATTTCGAAGTCAGGCACGCCGTCGATGGAGGGCCGGGACACTGGATTCTTGAGGTGCGGGAACGCTCGCACAAGCCCTGCCGGCCAGCTCGTAGAATATGCCGGTTTTGTCAATCACGCCAGTTTGCGCTTGTGGAAAAGAGGGATCGTCACAGTGAGAACGCAGAAATTGCCCAGATTACGCACTGTTTGCCGACATTTTTCGTTTCTCCTTGGTCTACCGCTTTCCGGCGAGTATCATATTGAGTGAACGGAAGTCTGTTACGCCCCTGGGGAAACAGTTGCGCTATCGGCAAGTTTAATGCCGATGCCCCTGTTGGAGGCTGAGCAGACCCGCCGCATCCGTTTTTGTGACTCGAGCTAGAAAACGCGTGTTTTTGACTGCTCGATTCGGTACCAAATCATTTGTCATCCGCAGATAGTCAAGCGTATGACGAGGCGAACATTTCTCAAGGAACGTTTACGTGAGCATCCTTTCCCGTCGCTATTTTCTGTCTGCTGTCTCTCTGTCCGTGTTGGCATTGCCTACGGTCGCTCTTGCCGAGCGTCAGGCCGAGGTGAATGCCATACAGGCCGGTCTTTTTGAGGCAATGGATGCTGGCCAAGTTGAGGTCAAAATCATTCCACAGAATGCGACCAAGGCCAATGTCCTGATCCGAAATCTCACAGACAAGCCAGTTGAACTGCGTCTGCCCAAAGCATTCGCCAGCGTACCTGTGCTCGCTCAGGGAATGATGGGTGGCATGGGCGGCATGGGTGGTGGCGGCATGGGCGGCATGGGCGGCGGCGGCATGGGCGGCGGCGGCCAAGCTGGCGGTGGCGGCATGGGCGGTATGGGCGGCGGCGGCATGGGTGGCATGGGCGGCGGCGGCATGGGCGGCATGGGAATGGGCCTGCAGCGTATTGCTCCCGAAAAAATGCAAAAGCTGACCGTCAAAATGGTCTGCCTGGAGCACGGTAAGAAAGATCCAAATCCTCGCATGGCGTACAAAATGGTGCCCATCGAACAATTCACTGACAAAGCTGATGTTCGCGTGCTTTGCGAAGCACTCGGATATGGACAGGTCACTCAGAACACTGCTCAAGCTGCTGCATGGCACATGATGGATGGCATGAGCTGGAATGAACTGGCTGCCAAAAATCGCGTTGAAAGCAAGTACCTCGGTAACATTCGCTGGTTCTCGCCGTTCGAACTTCACACAGCCATGGCCGTAGCAAAAGAAGCCGAGCGGCTTGCGAAAGATAGAGCAAAGAGCAAAGGCAAGGCTACCGGTCAGCCAGAAAAGTCGAGAAGTGATTTCGAGGGCTGATGCACAGCTGCTCAACGAATCAGGCATTCATGCCCAGTGTACCTTGTGTGCACTGGGTTTTTTAATGGTGTCTGCGGTATCGTTCTGCACTGCCAGAACAAGTAGCGAATGATACACTCAGCCAACTGTCCGTAAACTAAAGGCTCCAAAACTACAGGGCTCGCCCGCGATAGGGCTATTGAACGATGCGTTACTTCTCTATTTCAGGAATGTTGATCGGCCTTATCCTTGTCGCCGGTTGTATGCCCAGTCCAAACCTGGGCCGCACCAGTGCAGGTGGATTAGCAGTTGGCGATCAGGCTCCGGCAATTCAGATCCAGCAACTCGTGCATGGACCACCTCTCGACGCCGAGACTGCCAGTGGAGTTCAGGTGATTGAATTTTGGGCAACGTGGTGCGGGCCGTGTTTGTCTGGCATGCCCCACTTGTCTGAGCTGCAAGAGACTTACGGTGATCAAGTCACGATCCTTGGAATTACTTCTGAGGATCTGTCGACGGTGGATGCGTTTCTCGCTTCATCAGCTGGTGATGGTAGGACTTGGGCGGATGTTGTGAAGTACCGTATGGCAATCGATGACAACGACGCGACTGGAGCAGCTTACATGCGCGCTGCTGGTATGAAATCCATCCCAACCGCTTTCATCGTTGGCAGGAATGGAGTGCTTCAGTGGATTGGCCATCCTGCATCCATGGACGGGCCCTTGAGGGCCGTGGTGGAGGGAACGTGGCAGTTGCCAAAAACAAACTGATCGCAGGGCGAGGTGGTCCAAGGTCGCACGAGGACAAGGTCGCACGAGAATTCACAGTCGCCGCGAGTTGATTGATGGGCAGACCTGCGAGCTGGTGGACGGGTAGACCTGTGTGGCACTTGATTTTCGTTCGGTCCGCTTCGTTCTTCATTAGCAAAACGCCGTTTGAACGCGTACGCAGACTTCGCGATGGTTTTGGCCAGTTAGCGTGCGGGAACGGCCGTGAACGTTCCCAGCACCACTGTTGTGAGCGAGCTAGCTAATCTCAGGATTTTGAATTGAGCGAACACCGCCTGGCTAGCGGCATTGGGCTGGACACGGTTTGGCTGTCGTTTCTGGATTTCCATGCTGTGGCGTAGCAGCGTGGCATCGTCACGCGTTCCGCTCGCACCGGTTGGGCAATCTTAACGATTTCGTAGTTTTTTCGCGGTCTGGTACGTGGATGAACCGTTTGCGTGAAAACGGGGTGGGCTGTCTAATCATGGCAGTTTCAATCAGTTGTCTCTCATTCGTTTGTACCCATGCAGCTACCCATCATTTCCGAAACCCAGAAACCGACGTTGCAAGCCAGCGACAAGCAGGCTGAAGGTCAGCGTGGTCGTTACGCAGTGGTCAGTTTGGGGTGCCCTAAAAATTTGGTGGATACCGAACAAATGTTGGGCAGGTTGGATGAAGATGGCTACCAGATGACAGACACGGTGGACGATGCCGATTTTGTGGTCGTCAACACCTGCGGTTTTATCGACTCCGCCCGCGAGGAGTCGCTCGGAGCGATTGACGAGATGCTTGCGTTGAAACGCGAGGGCAAGATCCGCAACGTTGTGGTGACCGGCTGTCTCGCTGAGCGGCAGCAGGGAAAGCTGTTGGAAGCTCGTCCCGAGATTGATGCCATGATCGGCGTCTTCGGTCGCAACGAAATTGTTTCGGTGATAGATCGTTTGCAGTCCGGCGTCGAGGAGCAACAGAAACTCTTTCGCCCAGCTGCGATCCGCCCGCTGTCTGATGCCGTTCGCAGTCCTGTCACGCCGCGCCATTTTGCCTACCTGAAGATCAGCGAGGGGTGTGATCGGCTTTGCACTTTTTGCGCGATCCCAAAAATGCGGGGCAAGCATTACAGTAAGCCGATCGAACAAGTGGTTGAGGAAGCGCAGCGTCTCGGGGATGCCGGGGTTCGTGAGGTGGTCATTGTCGCACAGGATACGACCTATTATGGTCGTGATCTGTACGGCGAGGCGAGGCTCAGCGAGCTGTTGCAGCGGCTGGATGAGATTGAAAGCCTCGATTGGATTCGGCTGATGTATTTCTATCCGATGTACATTGATGATCGCTTGATCGATACGCTTGCCGGAGCCAAGCGGATTTTGCCCTACATTGACATGCCACTGCAGCATGCAAGCGATGCGATGCTGAAGAGGATGTCGAGGAAAACAACGCGAGCGAGTCAGGAGGAAATCTTGGGGAAACTACGTTCCCGAATCGATCGCCTTGTGATGAGAACGACCATGATCACCGGATTTCCGGGTGAAACCGAAGACGATTTCGCACAGCTGGCGGACTTTACCGAACAGCAAAAATTTGAGCATCTCGGCGTGTTCACCTATTCCGTTGAGGAAGATACGCCTGCGGCGAAGCTTCCCAACCGTGTCCCGGCTGAAATTGCCCAGCAACGCCATGACACAATCATGGCAATCCAGCAGCAAATTGCTTTTGAGTGGAATGAGAGTCGAATTGGTACTGTTGAAGACGTCATCATTGACTCGCCGTTGCCCGATCAGGATGGTGTTTGGATTGGTCGCACACGCGGTGAGGCACCCGATATCGATGGGATTGTCTATGTTTCAGGGGTTGATCCTGAGCAGGGAATCGCGGTCGGATCCATGGTGAGGTGCGAGGTAGTTGCAGCAGACGGATATGATTTGATTGCTGCTCCGTTAGCCTAGCCGTTCGACGCCCAGTTGTTTGATGGCCAGTTGTTTGATGGCCAGCTGTTTGATGGCCAGCTGTTGACTGCCTGGCTCGTTGGTGTTGGCAACTTTGGGTTTGGTTGACGCAGGGTGGGTCAATCTGGGGCAAGAACGCATGCTAGGTGAGGGCTGGGTGGCTCGGATTTACCCTGTGACACTAAAATCAATCCGTATCTCAACGTCAGGGACCTTGGCGTGGCGTTGGTTATCGACGAAAACAATGGTTAACACCGGTGAAAACACTGCCAAGGGCGAGTTGAACCATGACTGATGCCAAAAATCCCAGCATTTACAATGTGCCGAACGCCTTAACGAGTGTTCGCTTTGCTCTTGCGATCGCTGTGATGATACTGATTCCCCGAGGTGAGTATCTGATTGGCTTGATCATTTTCATTGTTGCCGCATCCACTGACTGGATGGATGGGTACTGGGCACGAAAGTATGGTCAGGTCACCAAGCTGGGACGAATCTTCGATCCCTTCGTTGACAAAATTATCATCTGTGGAACGTTCATCGCGTTAGTCGAAGTTGAGGAATCGGGGGTCAAGTCGTGGATGGCAACCATTGTTGTCGGGCGCGAATTGTTGGTCACTAGTTTGAGAGGGATGATCGAGGGGTCGGGCGGTGATTTCTCTGCCAGCCAACTCGGTAAATGGAAGATGGTTCTGCAGTGCGGTGCAGTGATTGCAATCCTTGTTACATTACTGAACCCCGGTCATGATGTTCTCGATTGGACGAGCTTTGTGTTTCTCTGGGGAGCAATTGCTTTGACCGTTTTTTCAGGAATTGACTACAGCAGGGCTGCCGCACGCGTGATGCGTGACACCCCCACGCCTGCCGACTCGCAAGGTGAGTGATGGCAGAGTCTCTCTCTCTTGTGCTGAATGCTGTTCTGATTTTCGCTGCGGGCGTCAGTTTGGTCATGTGGGTGCGGACACTGCCTGCCATTCGTCGGCAAGGTGTGCGCGGATTTGCTGACACATGGTTGCCGGTAAAGAGACGGGAATGTCCGTTCTGGGGCGTCGCCGAAATCTTTGTCATGTTCGGGTCGATGCAGGTTTTTGGGCAGTTGCTTCTTCTGTTCGCTCAACAAAAAGGTTGGTACAAGTTACCGGAACCGGGAGAATCCCTTGCTGCGCAAACACCTGAGATGCTGTTTGTTGTGCTCGCGATTTCGGCCTTGGCAAATTGTGTGTCCATCGGCCTCGTTTTGCTTTGGATGTGGAATAAAGAATGGTTCGGTAGCGTCCGCAAGTTTGGGCTGTCGATCAGCCCATCGATGCTGCGGTTGGGGGTCAAAGCAGCCGTGATGCTGCTGCCGCCGGTGCTGGCTGTTGCCGCGCTGGTCAACCTGCTGTTAGCGGAGTACGAGCACGAAGTGCTCAATGTACTACAGCAGTTGGGGTCTCCGCGTGTGTTTGCTGTGCTGTTTTTTGGAACCGCGATCGTGGCTCCCATTGCAGAAGAAATACTGTTTCGTGGCCTGATTCAAGGCGGGTTGCAGCGATTGGCGGGACGCGTTGTTGGAGACGATGAATCGCATGAGAAAGAGCTCGCTTCCAAATCGCAGTCAGCCAACGTTGGTTTCATCGCTGAAGATGCGAACAAGGACGGTCAGGAAACGAGAGGAAATGTACCGCAGGGGAACTGGGAACCTGTTTCCTATTGGCCTGTTTTCGTCGCCAGTGTCATTTTTGCATGCATGCATTTGGGGCAGGGAGCAGCCCCCATTCCGTTATTTCTTCTCTCAGTCGGGCTGGGGTATCTGTATCGTCAGACAGGGTCACTGATCCCCTGCATCGTCGTGCATATGATGCTCAATGGAATGACGCTTTTGGCGGCAATGCTTCAGTGATTTGGCGTGACCCTGACTCCAGGCGGAGTCCGCGCAAACGCGATCGGCTTGGATTGATCAGAGTGGCTGTTTGACTGTGCACCAGAAAATTCCCATTACGGGTGTTGCCGCGAATCCTTTCGAAACTCAAATGGAGTCAATCCCATCCAGCGGCGAAACAGCCGAGTCAGATGAGCTTGGTCATAAAAGCCCGTGTCCAATGCAATGATGCCGATTTGTTTGTTCGTATCAAGCAAGGCCTGACTGGCGTGATGGACTCTTACCCGTTGCAGATATTGTGAGGGTGACATTTGGTAAGTCGATCGAAAGCGTCGATTGAGTTGGCTCGTGGAAAGCGCAGCATGCTGCGCGACCTGCTGAATTTCAATCGGTTCCGGATAGTGGCGATTGATAAATTCCGTAGCGATTTGAACGGGGTCGGGTGAGACTGATTCAGTCAGTTCTTGGACAAGCGGGTACATCACCCCGGCGATCCCAATGATGGTTCCTTCCTTCGAACGCAGGGGCACTTTGCTTGACACAAACGAGGCAAGTCTGCCGCGTTGACCGGGCACAAGCCAGACTTGATTTTGGATCTCCTGTCCAGAATCAATCACCTTTCGGTCTTCAAGTTGATATTTGCGTCCCCAGAAAGCAGGATGGATTTCGAGATCCGTTTTACCCAGCAGTTCCCCTTCGTTTTTAGCGCCACGCAAACGCACCAAGGACGCATTCATAGCGGTAAAGCGGCCCTGTGTATCTTTCAGATAAAGAAACACATTGGGAAGGAAGTCAAATAGACGGACGACCTGACTTGCATCGCCGATGGAGGACAAGAATTGTGTGCGTAGTGTTTGTGTAATGTTGCGCATGCGTGTTTTGTACAAAAGATTGCACGTTTGCTGCAATCGGCGTGTGGCTTTATCTGGTAAAATCAGAGTAACGATCCGTCAGTGCCGTTGTTGCTTGACTGCTCGTTGGTGCTGGTCAGACGACTGGAGTTAGCCCGCCTGTTTTTCCTGCCGCCGTTACGGTTGAATCCACTGCTTTTCGGGATGACTTCATGCTGAATCTGACATCAAAGGCTTCGTCGCATACGTGCACCGGAGTCACACGACGTGATTTCCTGCAAGTTGGCACTTTGGGAGCGATTGGACTGGGACTGCCTCAGTACTTGGCTGCCTCTGAACAGGGGCATGTCGATCCTGGCAAAGATAAACGTTCCTGCATCATGATCTTCAACCTTGGTGCACCAAGTCAGTTGGACACGTTCGACATGAAGCCCGAGGCACCTTCTGAGGTACGAGGGCCTTTCAAAGCGATCTCGACTCGAGGCGACTTCCAGGTTTCTGAAATCTTGCCAAGGCATGCTGAAATTGCAGATAAGTTTTCGGTCATCCGATCCTGTTATCACACGGCCGCCGCGGTCCACGATGCGGGTTGGCAAATGTTGCAGACTGGGCGACAGTTCACGGGGGGAGTGAATTATCCGCATGCTGGAGCAGTGTTGCAGTACATGCGAGGACGTCGTAGTGACCTGCCTGCACACGTGGTCTTGCCAGAAACGATGGGACGTGGCGGTGGGAATCTCCCGAATGGTCAGGCGGGTGGCTTTCTAGGGAAAGCTTATGATCCCTTTGCATTGATGGCAGATCCCAGTAAGGAAAATTTCAAAGTGCCTGATCTCCTGCCCCCTTCAACTCTGGGTGATGTGCGGATTGATCGTCGCCGGCGTATGCGTGGTGCGATCGAAGGGAAGCTCGAAGAACTGGAAGGAACCGAGTCTGCCAAAATGTTGGACAAGAACTTTGAGTCGGCTTATCGACTGATGAGTAGTGCCCAGGCCCGCGAGGCGTTTGATCTCAGTAAAGAGCCAAAGAAGACGAGGGAACGTTATGGGATGCATCGATTTGGGCAGTGCTGTCTTTTGGCTCGGCGATTGGTTGAGGCAGGGGTTCGCTTTGTCACAATCAATACCTTCCTGACCGTTTTCAATGAAATCACATGGGACATTCATGGAAGTAAACCATTCACAACCATTGAGGGCATGAAAAATATCGTCGCTCCGATGTACGACCAAGCGTACAGTGCGTTGATTTCTGACTTGCATGAACGCGGCTTATTGGATGATACGATGGTTTGTGGTCTTGCCGAGTTTGGTCGCACGCCCAAGGTGAATCCCGCTGGCGGGCGAGATCATTGGCCGCAATGCTTTTCATGCACCTTCGCTGGTGGTGGCGTGCAAGGCGGGCGAGCGATTGGGGCAAGTGACCCCATCGGTGCTGTCCCCGCCGACCGTCCCACCAATCCAGGGGAAATCATCGCGACGATTTTCAAGAGTCTGGGACTTGATCTGCATGCTGAAATGCCGGGTCCCGGCGGACGTCCTTTCCCGCTGGTCGATTTCGGAGTGCGGGAAGTCAGGGAACTATTTTCGTGAATACCAATATCAAGTCGTTGCTCAGTTTTTTGGGCACTTGGCCGTGGCTCAGGAAAACAAACGCTCCGGATTGTTCGTTCATCCCACGATTGGATGAGCTGGGATTTTTTTTTACTCACTCGATGCCATGATTCATGTGTGCTCAATCGGGCAACATGAACTCATTTACTCCGTTTCGCGTTAACGACTGCACATGTTTGTTCAACAATCACGATTTATCTGGCTGTCCATGAGCCTGGCGTTTTGCATGCTTGCCATGACTGTACCGGTCAGCGTTGCCAGCGAGGGGATCCGCTTACTGCCAACAGAGTTTTTACTCGCAGGGCCGGAGAATATTCAGCGGCTCACCGTGGTAAATCTTGTCGACGGGAAGTTGGCCGGAATGGTTGAGGAGGCGGATTTGCAGTACAGCGTGTCTGATCCGAGGATCGTGGTGATTAAACAGGGTGTGGCTCATGGGCTGGCAAACGGAATTGCTGAAATACGGGTAGAGACGGTCAATGGGAGCGTTGCCGTTGCTCAAGTTCGTGTTTCAAACGCTGAGAAACAGGTGCAGTGGAGTTTTCGAAACCATGTGCAAAGTGTGCTTGCCAAGAGCGGGTGTAACATGGGCGCATGTCATGGGGCGTTAGCGGGCAAAGGGGGGTTCAAGCTTTCGCTGCGTGGCTACGACACCGATGCTGATTACATCTCTATCACGCAGAAAGCACGCGGTCGGCGTATTGAATTGTCAGATCCAGGCCGCAGTTTGTTGCTGGCCAAGCCAACCGCTGCGCTGCCGCATAAGGGCGGTTTGAAACTGGCGGTGGCTTCGCGTGATTATCAGGTATTGGCTGATTGGATTGCAGCGGGTGCTAAGGCTCCGGCCGATGATGACGCAAAGCTTGAACGCATATCGGTTACTCCTGACTCAGCGCTACTACGACCGGGTGATCACTTTCAGATCCTCGTCAATGCACACTACAGTGATGGAGAAACGGTGGATGTGACGCACTGGGCACAGTTCTCAGCAACTGATGAGGCGATCGCAACTGTTGATAAATCAGGAATGCTGAAGGTGCAGGGCAGTGGAGAGGCGGCAGTATTGGTTTGGTTTGGCAGCAAGGTGGCTCTGGCGCGGATGACAGTGCCGTATCCAAACCAGGTACCTGCGGACGTTTATCAAAACGCAGGGCGGCGTAACTTCATTGATGAACTCAATCTGCAGCAACTGCAAACGCTTCACTTGCGTCCTTCTCCACTGTGCGATGACCTGACGTTCTTGCGGCGCGCAACGCTCGATACGGTAGGTAGACTGCCAATGCTTGAGGAACGCGACTCGTTTCTTGCTGCCAATGAGAAGACAAGGCGGGATGAACTGGTTGAACGCTTGCTGTCTGGCGAAGACTTCATTGCTTACTGGACTTACCGTTGGTCCGACATGTTGCTGATCAACGGCACTCGCCTGCGTCCCGTGGCAGTCAAAGCCTATTATCAATGGGTCGAAAATGCGGTTCGAAAGAACCAGCCTTGGGATCAAATGGTGCGTGAAATTCTCACGGCAACTGGTAATAGTGATCAGAATGGAGCCACCAACTTTTATGCTCTGCATCAAGCACCCGAAGACATGACAGAGAACGCGTGCCAAGCTTTCCTGGGATTGTCCATTGGATGCGCAAAATGCCACAATCACCCTCTGGAAAAGTGGACGAATGACCAATACTACGCGATGGCAAATCTGTTCTCTCGCGTTCGCGCAAAGGGCTGGGGTGGAGATGGGCGTAATGGAGATGGCATCCGAACGCTTTTTGTTGCGAACTCCGGCGAATTAATCCAACCCAATCTCGGTCGCCCGCAGCAACCAGCACCCCTGGATTCACAGCCACTGGAGTTTGACGATCCAAGCGATCGCCGAATTGCGTTGGCAAATTGGATGACAAAACCTGAAAATCCGTATTTTGCGAGGGCGATTGCCAATCGCGTCTGGGCTAACTTTTTCGGAAGGGGGCTTGTTGAACAGGTGGATGATCTGAGACTCAGCAATCCAGCGTCCAATGAAGACTTGCTGGATGCCGCAGCAAAGCATGTGATTGACTCAGGCTTTGATCTCAAAGAATTGATGCGAGCTATTTTGCAAAGCAACACCTATCAACGCAGCAGTCTGCCATTGGCTGATAATCGTGATGAGTTCAAGTATCTCAGCCGATATTACCCCCGTCGATTGATGGCGGAGGTGTTGTTGGATGGGATCGATCAGGTATTGCAAACATCAACCGCATTTACTGAGTTGGCGTTTCCAGGGGCTGATAAACAGAAAACGGATTTTTATAAAACTGGCACGCGAGCGATCCAGCTTTATGATGCATCCGTCAACTCATACTTTTTGAAAACGTTTGGTCGTAATCCACGCGAGATTACATGCGAATGTGAACGTAGTGGAGAGCCCAGTCTGGTCCAGGTGTTGCATTTATCCAATGGAGAAACACTGAATCCCAAATTGGCGGACCAGAAGAACCGCATTGCGATGTTAATCGAAGCGAAGGAGTCAGATGCTGCGATTGTGCAGAAGTTATTTGCTGCGGCATTATCGCGGGAAGCAACCGAATCTGAACTGGGCAAGTTGTTGGAAATTCGCAGCGAATACGGCAAAGACCGGGCCACCGCACTGCAGGATATTGCGTGGAGCATACTTACCAGTTCCGAATTCACTTTCAATCATTGAGCACGCTGCCAGGCGTTGAGGCCTCTCTGTTCGTTATCTCACATGAATCAGTTCAATATGCGTTTTCTTGTCCATTGCCTGTTGTCCACGTTTGTGGTTGTTACCAGTCAGGCTGCCGAGAAGGTCGATTACGTGAAAGATGTCGTGCCGATCTTGCGGGCGCATTGTGTCGCCTGTCATACAGCGGACGATGCGGAAGGCGGCCTTGTGATGGAATCTCATGCTGCTTTGATGAGAGGGGGAGTCTCCGGTCTGGTGGTCACCGCCGGGGAAGCCAACAGCAGTCGCATGATCCTGCGAATCAACGGTAAGGCAGAGCCACGCATGCCTCCAGAAGGCGAGGAACCGTTGAATGAAACGCAGATCGCCACCTTGGCAAAATGGGTAGAGCAGGGGGCAACTGGGCCCGATGGGAGTGTGCCTGTGATGCTCCATCTCAACGTGCCGTCGATTAAAACTCAATCAGATGTCTTGTTGCCTCTGAGTGCTGTCGCGGTCTCTTTGCAGGGATCGGTGACTGCTGTGGGCCGCACGGGACTTGTGCAAATCAAGGACCCAAATGGCAAGTTGCTTCGCGAGCTAACAACGCAGGATTCTGGAATTGAAAAAGTCAACTCACTGCAGTTCAGTTCTGCGGGCGATCGTCTGGTAGTGGCATCGGGTGTTGCAGGCGCCTATGGAATGGCATTTGTGTTTTCCACTCAGACAGGTGAACTGTTGCATGAGTTGGGTGGGCATCGCGATGTCCTGTATGCGGCAACGTTTTCACCCGATGGGAAAATGATTGCCACGGCGGGCTACGATCGCGTAATTAAATTGTGGGATAGTCGGTCGGGTGAAGCTTTACGGTCAATGGTGGGGCACAATGGCGCGATCTATGATCTTGCTTTCTCCCCTGACGGGAAAGTGCTCATTAGCGGGTGTGCAGACGAAACGGTGAAGCTGTGGAGTGTTGCTACGGGAAAACGACTCAATACGCTGGGACAGCCCGAGGGTGAAGTTTTAGCAATTGATGTCAGTGGTGACGGTAAATTTATCATAGCGGGGAGTTCAGATAATCGTTTGCGCGTCTGGATGTTGAATGAGTCTGGACAGACTCAAACCAATCCCATTTTTGTTACACGGTCGGTTTCGGATAGTCCACTGCTTAAGTTGCAAGCGGATGCGGACGGCAAACGCTTGCTCGGGTTGACTGAGAAGGGTGATCTGTTGGTCATCGATACCGATTCATGGAACACGGTGTTGACCCTCGACCGTTTGTCGAATCGACGGACTGATTTTGCGGTGACACCTGATGGAAATTCGGTGCTGGTTACCTTGGCCAACGGCGAGTTGATGAAACAGTCGATAGGGGAGGTTCGTCGGACAGAGAAAGAGTGGTCGCCTGCACGAAAGCCACGCTATCTCGAATTGATTGAATCCGTTGAAGTCAAGGAAAGCGAGCTTCGGAATGGTGATCACCAAAATCAAAATGGAGTGCTGCAAGTTCAAGGCGGCGCGGTGATCGCGGGCACGATAAGCCAGCGTGGTGAGTTCGATGCCTACCAGTGGCTAGCCAAACAAGGTGAAGTGTGGGCGATCGATGCGGATGCCGGTGATGGAAGTCAGATTGATCCGTTTGTTTCAATTGTTGACGCGGAGGATCGACCCGTGCTGCGGGTGCGTCTGCAAGCCATTCGTGATTCGTACTTCACGTTTCGCGGCAAAGACAGCAAGCAGATTGGTGACTTTCGTCTTTTCAATTGGCAAAATATGCACCTGAACGATTTCTTGTACGCTGCGGGTGAGGTGACTCGTTTGTGGATGTATCCACGAGGTCCAGACTCAGGTTACAACGTCTATCCTAACGAAGGTGAGCGATGGACCTACTTTGGCACGTCGCACACAACGCATGCGCTTGGGGAACCCGCGTATGTAGTACGCCCGATCGCCAGCGATGGAGTGCATGTGGCAAATGGATTACCCGTGTTTGAGGTGTATTATGAAAACGATGATGATCCAACGCGTCTTGCGGGAAAGAATAGTCGTTTGATTTTTACGGTTCCCGAGGATGGAGTTTACACCGTGAGAGTGTCAGACACTCGTGGAGATGGCGGTGATGGGTATGGCTACCAACTGGTGATTCGCCCGGCGCGGCCAGCTTTCAGAGCATCCGTGGAAAAGCCCAAACCTGATATTCGCAAAGGGGCTGGCAGAGAGGTGGTCGTTCGTGTCGACCGCTACGATGACTTTGATGGGCCAGTGACTTTTGAGTTGCAGGATCTACCAAAATCACTCGTTTCAAGTTTTCCTGTGACGATCGAACGTGGGCAGCGTTACGCCGTCGGCACGATTTGGGCGGCTGAAGCAGCCGAACCATGGCAGGGTGACGTGTCTCCCAAGCTCGTTGCTAGTGCAAACGTGTTGGGTGTAGTGACCGTGCAAGAGGTGGGTGATTTGGGAGTTCTGAAATTGGGGGATCAACCAAGTGTCGTTCCCTCGATTCAACCCGTTGAGGGAGAGTTTGGTGTTTCTGAGGGGTGGACATTGCAGGTGCGGCGAGGGCAAAGCGTGGCAGCACGCGTTGTCGTTCGCCGTAAAGAAGGCTTCACTGGTCAGGTGAGTTTTGGCAAAGAGAACGCCGGCAGAAATGCAACACACGGGGTCTATGTGGATAACATCGGACTCAATGGTTTGTTAGTTCGGCAAGGAGAGAATGAAAGGGGCTTTGTGTTGAGGGCTGATCCTATCGCAGAGCTTGGCAAACGCGCGTTTTTTCTGCGTGCTGAAGTGGACGGTAACGTCACTACGTTTCCAATCACGGTCGAAGTCCAACCCTAACTTGCTCGGTTACCCATATTCAGACTGCTGAACGTTGGGGGGCACACGCGTTTCGGACACTCTTTGCAACACTTGCTGAGTTACAAACCGAGGATCACCGTGAGCGCATGAAAAACGCCCACGTTGTTCGCAGGCGTTGTTCGTAGATCATCGAGGTCGTAGGCTCAGGCAGTGACAATGTTCACACGGCGGCCCTTGCGATCGAACATGACGTTGCCGTCGACCAATGCGTAAAGCGTGTAGTCATTACCCTGGCCCACACCGGTGCCGGCATGATACTTGGTGCCAACTTGGCGGATAATGATGTTTCCAGCTCGGACAGCTTCGCCACCAAACTTTTTGACGCCACGGCGTTGGGCATTGGAGTCACGTCCGTTACGGCTCGAACCCTGCCCCTTCTTATGTGCCATTTTTCCTTACCTGCGATCAGAGATTTCCTGAGAACTGCTTAATTTTGCAGCAATCTAGCCGGAAACGGGGAATTCCTCAAGAGGCAAACTGCTTCGGGATCCACGCTGAGGGGCCACTTTTCATGACTTATTCGATGTTTTGTCGTCAATCGTGGAGTTTTGGTCCCAAAAACTACCATGCCCAGAAGGCTGCGTGACTTTGGTAATACGGCGTTGGAACGTTGCTCTGGGCCTTTTCATGGGAGACGCGAGCGATCGGCTGAGCCTCGATGCGACACAGTGAAGCCGGTTGAATCTTATTTTTCATTCGAGATTTCAGGGGGAAGTTGCTCGTCAAGATGCAGCGGAATCGGGCTGCTCAAACTTTTCCCGTGTGGCTTCAAACTCAGGATTGCCGGGCTCCGCTTCGATTGCCGCCTTGATGTATGTCTTTGCTTTTTGCAGTTCACCCAAGTCAAAATGAGCCTCGGCGGCCTCATAGTTCGCGCGAGCGTCGGTCGCGTCCAGCTTCAGTAATCGAACAAGGAGTTTGATCGCATCGGCTGGCCGTCCGTCTTTTCGGAGGCAATAGGCGAGCAGGATCATTGTGGCGGTGTCATCCGGATATGCATTGATCACATTCTCTAGCGAAGATATCGCGACCTCGTATTGATCAGTTGCAGAGTACAGGAGACCAAGGTCGTAGTAGGCGCGTGCCATGTGTTCTTCATTGTCAGTGATCAATGCTGCGATCAGGTACGGCTCTGCTTGTTCAGTCATCCCCGACTCCAGCAGCAGTTCACCGTAGGGCAGGTGGGCCCGTGAATAGTCATCAATTTCGAATAGCCTTCTGTACTCAGAGTGGGCTTCAGCGTAACGCTTCTGGTTATTCAAGCTGTCGGCCAGCAGAAACCGGCTCTCTAAATCGTCAGGAGAGATGGCAAGCGAACGCTCTGCAGAAACGATTGCTTCCTGAAATTTTCCACCCCAGTGATTTACTTTGGCAAGATTGCGAAATGCGATTGCAGTCTCTTGATAGTCGATCGATAAATCGACACGTTCTTGAACTTCTTCCATGAGCGCGTCGGAGGGAAGCTTTCCATCGACCAGTCCATTCGAAATCAGTGCATCCACAATCCACTTTCCTAAAGAGCGGTGTATTTCAAGAGTTGGGTGTACGTGGTCAAGGAAATAGTCATCACCGAAGCAAGCGTGGCCGTTTTCGTCCATGCTGAATTGACGCAGCAGATTCTCCGCGTCTACCAATGGAACATCAGCCTGAGTAGCGACTGAACGTAGCGTTTCACGTAAAGGTGTGATCGCGCGCAAGGAACAAATGTCCTCATCCAATGCGCGTTCAAAAGCCTGTTCTGCTTCAGTCCATTCTTCACGGGCGAAGAGAATCTGCCCCAATAGATACTGTGTGTCAGCCGAGGTTGGTGATGTTGCCAGTATCGTGTGGACTGTTGCGAGGGCCTCGTCTAATTGCCCCAATCGGAAGAAGTTTCTCGCTTCCTCGAGTTGCAGGGCCAACGCTGTGACGTCCGTGTCCTCATCGAACAGAGACTTGAATGGGCTGGTGCCCCGTAGATTGGAAACAGGTGTGACAAACGCTATGTTCGCACCGGCGGAGCGGGCGATTGAGATCATACGCTGTAGGTTAATACCATATTCACTAATTACTTCTGCACGCCATTCTTTGTCTCGCTCATATTGTATGGGGCCAACAGAGTGGTTGAGCATTTCATCAACTTCGCTTGGGAAAGCTGCGGCACGCTCGGGAAGTGCCTTTGATTCCTCTTCTTCCCGGGTAAGTGCTGCTGAGCGGATGCGGTCAGAAAGCTGTTGGACAACTGATCCTGTTCGCGTGCCTTGCAGGACCGCACTGAAGTCATTCAGCCACGATTGGTTTTTGAACATGCGGGCATAGGTTCGACGCTCAAGAAACTCGTTCTGTGCGGAATAGACAATGAACAGGTCTGGTTCATATTGCGCGAGCTCTTGCATGACCGCCGCGACACGATAACTTGCATAGCTGACGCCCCCCGCGTTGATCACCTCCCATTCAACATCGGGTTGTACTGCCGTAAGTAATTCCCGCACCCAGCGTACATAGGATGCTGAGTCCGAAAATGGCCTGCCAAACGTTGTCGACCCGCCAACACAGAAAACACGTTTCGTCCCCGACGCCTTTTTCCAGGGAAAAGACTGGATGTTAAACCAGCTTTCTTTGTTGGCGGCCGTGGTCAGTATTTGCTCGCCGTCGGCGTTGGTTGACGAAGCCAACAATGGGATCTGATTGGAGAATCCCGCGCTGGGGTCGTGGTTGCTGGCTATCGTCGACACGCCCAGCAGCGTGAGAATGAGCTCCAACACAAAAAAGAAAAATAATGTAATGGCGGTGCCAAACAGTAATTTCTTCTTCCAGTTGAGGCTGGATTTGGAGGAAGATTTTCGATTTGGCATGTGTCGTGAAGTTTGGTGTTTGATTCGGAGAGATCTGCACGGTGGTGCCGTCTTCGATGAACCTGTTCTGTTCACCGCACAAGATCTATTTTGGTACAGGCGTTTTTTCGACGAGTCGGTAGACGCTTGGCGCTTCAAAAATCGCGGTTCCACCCCTCGACACAAACTCGAGTATTTCACGATTGCTTTCTCGATTTGCCGTGACGTTGCCTAGCAGGTC
>Ga0315331_10000405_pt1 | contig 29636 bp, 51 predicted proteins | sample M160m34915metaG_FD_203456 | JGI IMG/M metagenome (GOLD analysis project Ga0315331, IMG submission 203456) | Ammonia-oxidizing marine archaeal communities from Monterey Bay, California, United States - M1 60m 34915 | ecosystem: Environmental > Aquatic > Marine > Intertidal zone | place: USA...
TTCAGGCGATGAGAGTGAGATTATTTAATAAAGCAGTTTCAAAAGGTCAATTACAAACAGCAGCACAAATCCTGGATTCATTAGGCAAAGTTATTGGAGAGTCAGTAGAGACAGTCAATATTCAAGCACCTGAACTGTCAATAAAAGTAGAAACAAAGTAGTACATACTTATTAGTAACAAAGATTAGCAATATATGTTTAAGGTAGGCGGTAATCGTATATAACATAAATATTTTTAATACTACACCCCCCATTGATAAGTTATTGTAATGTAATAATAATGTTATTTTGGTGTACTTCTGATGTCAGTATGGTATAATAAAGAGTGAAGGGAGAAAAAATTTTTCCTTCTTACATATCTTGTTGGGAGTCTCGGATTCGACATCCAGACCAAAGAGTTTCAAACCTCCCAGACTTCAAGAGTAGTAAGTATCCTAGAAAGCTACATCACTTGAAGAAGAAGTCAAATAGGTTCGACTATGATTTTGACTTCATGCCTTGCAAGAGACACAAAGATTCCCTTTTATCTCTAAGCTGTTGCACTCAGAGCGACCCAGAGAGCCAACAGGAGCTTAGATCTATTGACTAGCTTTCTTACTCTCCTCAACAGCACTCGCAAGCCCTACAACAGCTTACAGATAAAAGGCATCTAATTCCTTTTATCTTTTTCACTTATCCAAAAGTTAATTATGACCTACGCAGTGATGACCTACAGAGGAGCTTCCAACGGCTGGCAAGATGCAAGCGACAACAACATTCGCAAGCATCAGCAAGACGCTTTAGAGTATTGCGAACTACTTTCAAAAGTAAGACCACAATTCATTCATAAAGTAGAAGTTCTAAGTGAACCAACTCTTCCAATGTTTACATCGTTGAGAATTGGCGAACCAAGAAATGAAGTTTACACACTTCCAAAAGGTCAATACTTAAAACTAAGAAAAAGAAACTTTATTCAAAAAATCATTAGGAGGTTATTTTTCTAATGTCTGAAGTTGAATATGATTTCTATTTCGCTGGAATAAATTGGGAAGAGACTTTTGACCTCTTCCCAAAACTCCAAAAAAAAATTGATTATGATTTTGAATTTGAGGACTTAAAAAATGAAGATTAAACTAATTTGTTTTTCTTTCTTATTTGGTTGTGTGATTTATTCAGGCTTTGGAATTTACCAGAGCCTAAACGCACTAACAAATAATTACTATCAAACTTTAACGGAGCTTACAAATGACCTATAACGGTTGGACAAATTACGAAACTTGGAATGTAGCTTTATGGATGGACAATGACGAACCAACATATCACATTGCAAGAACATCAAAAGATTTTAACGACTTCAGAGATGAATTAAAATTCTTAACTGGAGTTGTAAAATCTGGAGATGGGGTGAACCATTGGGACTCTAAATTAAATATTGAAGAACTCAATGAAAAAATCCGAGAATATCACGAGGGGTAAAAACAACCCCTCCTTTTTATCAAAAATTCCTTAAAGGTTTTAAAGATTTTAAAACTTTTAAAGAGTTTTTATAAACTCTATTTTTCATTTATCCTAGAAAATTATGGCTTTGAATGTTTTATTAATTGCTGATCCTTACGGAGCGTGCGGACATATTGCAAGCACTAAGGACAAAAAATCTTTAATAGATTTTGTAGAGGATCGAGGTTATGAAGCTGTAGAGTTTCAAAACGAAGACTACGACCCAAAAGAAGATACAGTATCAAGTCTCTCTGAGGAGTGCGGATATTTTACTGTAAAAGATTTACCAGATGTAAGCGAGGAGCTATGAAAGAATATAAAGCGACTGATCCTGAAATGGTTCAGGCTCAAAAAGACTTAGCAAAAATGTCAAATTTATCTGATCGGGTCATTACAAATGATGATGACCTTTTTCAGGAGCTTGCAACGATCCAAAAGAAATTATGCCAAATTTCTGAATGGAAATCTCATTTTCTGCAAAGATATGAGGACATATTAGAAGAGCAACATAACTTGGAAACTCAGTTATGCGTCTTTCAAAATGAGATGCTTCACAGTTTCGAATTATGCTTCCGATATTACAAGACAAAAAAGAAGGGCTTTAAATAGCCCTATCTTTTTCTAACTTTAATTTACATCTAGTGAGAATCAAAGTTTCATATAACTTTTTATCTGATCTTAAAGCTTTAGTAAGTAAGTTATCCCACTCTTCAGAGGACAATTTATTAAGTTTGTATGGATCGTAACCCATTTCTTCGATTGAAAGTATGTAAGACTTAATGAGACTCATTATGGAATAGTAAATGTATTATTAATATATCATAACAGATTGACAATGGCATTATATATATACTATTATTAAAAATGTAAGTCACTTATCCTACTTATGAAACTTTTAACTAAAGAACTTCAAAAGAAGTTACCTCCTTTATACGCTCAAGACGGAAAAGGAAAAGAAGCAATCGCCTATGTAAAATTCTTTGACCCCTGTGGTTCATGGACTTGGTACGCTACAGAATACGACCCAGAAGAAAAACTCTTTTTTGGTCTTGTAGATGGACATGAAAAAGAACTAGGTTACTTCTCTTTACCTGAGTTGGAGTCTATTAAAAGACCTTTTGGACTTGGAATCGAAAGAGACATTCATTTCGACCCAATAAAACTATCTGAGTTAGGTGTTTAATATGACTAATTTAAACATCACAATAAATACAGATAATGCAGCCTTCTCTGATTCCAATTTGGGATCGGAGATTGCTCGCATTTTAAAAAGTTATGCAAACGCTATCGAAACTGTAGTCGATCCAGACACCTCATGGGAACTTGAAACAAGACTCAGAGATATTAACGGAAATACAGTTGGTCAAGTCAAATTATCTATGGAGGATTCTTTTTAATGGATAGAGATATGAAAAAAATCTTGGAAGTTTTACAAGAACAAGACAAGAAAATTGCTGACATAACCAAAATGATTACTGAATCTACTGGTTGTACTCTTAAAGCATTTGAGGGTCAGCAACAACTTAATGAATCTCAAAGAGAAGTAAATCATGCCTTAAGAGATGGCTTAAAAGATTTATTTAATGCAATTTCAAACATTACATCAATTCTTACAGGAGGTAAAAACTAATGGGTCTAGATATGTACCTAGAAGGCTCTTTTTCGACCAGAGCATATATACAACCTACCGAACAGCAATATGCTGATATGCGAGAAGGTAAGGAGGTAAATGTTGAACAATCTCCTGAATTAAAAGATGCTATTGCTGCTATTGGTTTTGAAGACGCTCCAATAGATCATCAATACAACCATTTTCAATATGTCTTCCCGATCATAACTTGGAGAAAAGCTAATTCAATTCATAAGTTTTTTGTTGACGAAGTTCAGGGTGGGAATGACAACTGCGAACGTCATTATGTATCCAGAGGAGATTTAGAAATTCTTTTAGATCGTATCAATACTATTCTTGATATAAAAACTCCAGTTGCTAGAGAAATGAAGGCAGAGGAACTTTTACCAACTGATACTGAAGGTTGTTTCTTTGGTTCAAAAGAATATGACGATTGGTACTATCAAGATTTAAAACGTACCAAAGATATTCTTGAAAAGGTTTTTGAATACGAAGAACAAGCTGAATCAGGAAAATGCTTTGATAGTTTCTATTATCAATCATCTTGGTAGGAGGTATATATATGTCACATCCTGTAAATACTGAGATTTTAGAATCTCTATTCGATGAACAGATTGATGCTGTTCAAAAAAGATTTCCCTCTCTTTCAAATAGAGAGGTTGAAATTATTGCAGCAAGAAGAGCTAAACGTCTTTTTTGGGAGATGGCTCAATGAACATAACCGAAAGCCGTGACGAAGCATTTGAAGCAATAGCTGAGATGCTGCGTACCAATGTTAAGAAAACAAAGATAGCTTCTCAACTTGCTGCTGATTATTGCGTAAGCGATAAAACAGTTTATAAATGGATTACCAGAGTGGAAGAGATGTATGACATCGAACCAATCGAATCTATTTTGCAGCAACAAAAATCTGAATTAAAATCTGAAATTTATCAGGATTTAATTCGTGATTATCATAAAGCTAAAACTGATAAAGATGATGAGTTACGCAGGAAAATCGGAGCTATATTAAATAACACTTACCTTAAAAAAATTAATTTCAACTGAGAATTTCGCTAGCGAATTATGATTGACAACCCACTTCCAAATCAAGTCATGCAAGAAATGGATACGATCCAAAAAGATGCTGACTTTGAAGACTATTGTAAAAACCATGCAATAGAAATTGCTAAACACTACAAAGTACATGATGATTTACATGATGACTTTGCAGAGTGGTATCACGATTATATGTCTCAAAATCCTGAATTGTTTGAACCTACTTTCATTCTTCTCGATTCTGATTATATAGTCGATTGGTGGAAGGACAACGGAGAATACTTTGATGATTTTAAATCACCTTATATGGAGATTACAAAATGTTAGAAATGAAAAGTGAGTCTCATGGAAGGAGGTTTGTATGACTGATTTCGTTCCAATGACACGTTACTCTAGGTGCAAAAGATACTCGGGTGCATTAATAAAATGCCCTGAGTGTAGTTCAATCAAAACTATCTATCATCTTTCTTGGTCAGCAATATTTTGCCAAGACTGTGAACAGTATATAGATAAATACGATTGGTTCATAGAAAAAGGTAAACATTCAAAACTATAGGAGAAAACTAATGCCCATTTACAACGTCACAGTTACTAAAAAACAATCTTGTTGGAATGTAGAAGCCAACAGTTATGAAGAAGCTCAAGAACTTGCTTTAGAAGAATGTGAACTAAATTCATACAAGTATTACACTTACTTTGATATTGATACAGTTGAAGAAGACTAATGCCTAAAGGTAAATACTACGAATATCAAATCAAACGTTCCGCACTAGATAACGATTATCTCTCTGGTAATATTGATGACTTTCAATATGCCAGAGAGTCTCTTGACCTAGACTTGGAATATGAACCATACATACTAGCTCAAACTATCAATAGCGAAATCGCTAAAAAACAACATGGAATTGATGATGCCAAACAACAACTGGATTAACTTTCCTAAAAATCCTTATGATGGACAAGTTTTTTACTATCCTCCTACAGAAGATTGCTTTACATATATCGCTCCTTCAAAAAAAACAGGAGAAGGACAATGGATTATGATTACTCATCAAGATTTTTCTAGACCATGAATAAAATTCCAAAAAAGTTTTTTCAAAAAGCTCCTAAAACTTATTATTCCTCAAAAGAATATAAAACCCATGTACTTCAAGAAAATCAAAAAAATATCTACATAATTCCTTGCGTTTGCAACATACCTAAACTTTCTCAAAGAGTTACCTATGAAACTTGGAAACAATATTGGTCAGATATTCTTCAAGCTGCTACTAATTGATCGTTCTTTACCATATCTTGAAACTCTGCTACCTTTTCCTTAAATAACGCACCACAACCTATCAACTCCATAGCTGTTACCCACCGAAGTTGTAATCCGTTCTTCCTTATTATACATATCAATCCCCTTTTTGCTCTAACTCCAGTTTTTTCATATAGTCCCTCGTTATACGCACCTATTTGTAATAAATGATCTTGTAAATATTTTTCTGGTTTATCCGTATCTTTTCCGTAAGTTTTGAAATCTACTATTGTTAATTCTGAATGACCATCAGGATTTTCTGTATCTATTAAAGCGTCACATTGACCAGCATAACCTGATGAATGGTTCACATTAAATTCACTAAGATGAATGGCTTTTATATCTTCTAAAAAAGGTTGTATATTTCGGGTGTACTCACTACACGCCCATTGTTCTGGGATTTTATTTTTACCATGAATGGCGTTTTGTAATGCCCATGTTGTAATTGCTTGGCTAGGTCGTGCCAAACCATCTTCATAAGTTTTCCAACCATTCCTTTTGTTTGCTGAATTTATTGCCATTATAGACGCAGTTTTTAATATTTTCTCGCAATATGAATGGACTGCTGTACCAATACTACAGGCCATATCTCTGTGTTCTAAATTACCTGGGCGTTTAGCCCATTTCATTAATGCTGCTTTTTGTTCCGCAGGAGCAGTGTGTTTTAATATCGAAGTTACTGAATGATATTCTCTCTCCTCTTCATCACGATAAACTCGGTGCTTTCCTGAGTCATCACGCACCAAAGATGAATGACGTAATCCAGCTAACAAGTTTTGCCTATCTGTTTCTCTAGATAAGGCAAGTGTCATTTGTTTATGAATGATTTTTGTTTTACTGTAACTGGATTGCGTTTGATTTGCAAGTTATAGGTCTTTCTCAGTTATGTCGACCCAATGGAACCAATCTATTGTCGATTTTAAAATGCAATCTCCAAAATCTTTTTCTTCATATCTAAAAGTTCTTTTTAGGTCAAAGTCATAATGAACCTGACCTAAATATGGAGCTTTAGGAAAATTTATTCCCATTGATGATCTAAAATAGATACTCATAATGCTTGCCAACCTTTTTTCTTCCTGTATGAATGACTTTTTCTTCTGAATTTAAGTACGTTATGACTTTTAGGTTTCATTGAAGTTAAGTGCCAACCGTTTCCTTTAGGACACTCATAAGCATATGAATGGCCTTTTCCTTTCTTGCACATTTCTGCTGCGATAATTTTTGCTTCTTCTTCTGATCTATAGCTGACCTTATCGCATTTATAACAATGACCTAAAACTATAAATCCTTTTTCGTGAATATAACTTTGAAGATTTAAAAAACTAAGTCTTTGCATTTATATAGTTATTTCCTCCTTATGTTCAATAACTTCAGGTCTGGAAGAATGTACACTCAATTTATTTTTCATTACAGGTGCAAAGTAATTATCAATACTTCTTCTAATTAATTCAGAAATAGAAGTCCCAGGTCTGGAATGTTCTTTTAATAATTCGTACTGTGATTTAGTAATTTGAATGGAAATCCTATGTAAAGCATAAGGATCAGATGATTGAGTCATAATAAATAATATATATGACATCATTGTAGTATATATATAACGTCTTGACAACAATATATTTACATAAAAAAAACTGCCAGTAGATTAGGCTGGCAGTCAGGATTGCGTTTAACTCTTTTATTATCCTCCGAAAGGATCTTCATAGGATAAAAGTTTTTTTAAATCAAAACCTTTTGACTTAACTTTCTCCCATGCTGATTCCAACTCTGGTTGATCGTCTTCATCCTGTGGCTCTATTTGAACGTCATAGTTCCAACGACCACCTTCTCTATCTAAGGAAAGAGATAAATCCCATGCCATTAGATTTTTATACTTTCTGTTTAAAGATAGTTTTCTGATTTTGCTAAGAATTTGATATTGGTCTGCTTCTAAGATACGAACCATTTTGTTCTTGTAATCGTAGATAGGCCAAACATATGTTTCTTTTGCTTCTGCTGGTTCTGTACTTTGGAATTTTGTTCCTCTTGTATAAGAACCACCCATTTCAGTAAGAATTTCTTCTTCTGTTGGTTTGCTCATAAATCTAAAGGACTTACCTTTTTCTCCGTGAACAGACTCTCCGTAGATTTTCCAAAAGATTAGGGGATCTTCTTCCAATAATGCGAAAGAAACTGGTTCTTTTGGATCTACTTTTGATGGGTTTAAATATGAAGAAACAAGTGGGCGATCCCCCTGCTCTTCTGCTTTTTTGACTTTTTCTTCAAAAGTGGCTGAAAATTTCATAATAGTGAAATTGTTAAATAGCGTTTGTAATCAATGGGCAAAATATATTTGCACAATCTCATTCTAATAGCTTGACCCGTAATTGTAAATAGCCTAAAATGAAAAAACCTCCGAAGTCTGGCGAATTGCAAACCAGAAATCAGAGGCTTTCACTTATCCTAATAGAATGATACATGACAATTATTAGTTTCGTCAAGACTCTTCCTAAGAACCTCGTTTACGCACCTATATATAAAAAAGATGCACTAATGAAATCAGGCCGTAAGGCTACTGGTAAAAATCCATTAGAAGAATCATGGGAAAGAGATTTTGATAAGCATGATGTAGAACTTGCGATTGAAAAAAATCCTGATTTACAAGCAGTTGGACTTTATACAGGAATCAGAGGTAAAGGTATCGTGATTCTCGATATTGATAAAGACCATGCAGCATTGAAAAGAAAATGGTCTGAAACGCTTGTAGGTGCTCCTAAGATCACTTCTACTAAGAAAGATGCAGCAAAATATATCTTTAGCGTTCCAGAAGCTCTATGGGGTGAGGTGAAGGGTCATGGCCTTCGTAAAGAAGAAGGTGGTAATTATGAAATACTTTGGGGTAGAAGACAAGGTGTTATCTTTGGTGCTTACCCAGGTGGACATAGTTCAAAAGAAGGTTTCTATACATTAACTGGCGATCTTTCAAAAATACCTGTAGCTCCTGCTTGGTTATTGGCTGAGATGAAAGCTCCTCCAAAACCTGTTCAGAATAAAAAGGATTTAGACTTTAGCGATAGAACAGAAGATGAGATTGCTCAAATCATTCACGACTGTCTATCTGTTATTTCTCATCAGGGTTTAGGTAGTAGAGAACATTGGGTGAGAGTTGGAATGGCTATCCACTCTGCTTTACCTAATGATCTTGGTTTATCTTTATGGTCATTCTGGTCTGCTCAAGATCCTGACTTTGCTGCTGAATGGGAAGATGCTGGAGATTATGATACTCCCTGCACTACTGCTTGGTATTCATTCAAAGCTGGTGGTATTGGATTAGGAACTCTTATCTGGTTAGCTGATAGAGAAGATCCTGAAAGACATAGATTCTCTGCTGAAAACAAAAAGATTGTCAAAGAAGCTGAAGAGAAGAAAGTTCAAGAGGTTAGAACATCAACTCTTGATTTCGGTGATGTGATAAAACGTGCCAAAAATATTCTTGAGTTAGATAACCCTGCTGAGATGAACTATAAGTTAAATACTTTGGCATTGAAAGCTGGTTATAGAGATCAATCATCTTTAGAAAAACTTATTGTCGATCAGATTCAATATGAAAGCCAAAAAGGTATTCTTGATATAGCTGATCTTTTTGCATTAGATATTCAGAGGGAATACTTGATACCTGACATTCTCCCTACTCCTTCAGTTGTTCTTATTTATGGTGCTGGTGGAGATGGTAAATCCATGAGTGCTTGGACTATGGCAAAACATATTGCTACTGGAGATCCTTTCCTAGTTAGAGGTAGTAAAGTTCCTGTAGATCAAGGCAATGTTCTGCTATTGAATGGCGATCAACCACTATCTCAACTTAAAGAACAGCTAGAAGAAGTTAACTTTCCTATTGAAAGCAACGTAAAAATTCAAACTGATTGGCAACTGCAAAGATATGCTCAATTTATTAAGTTAATGCAAACTTACACACCAAAGCTAGTTGTTATTGACTCTTTGATTGGTTGTAGCGGTGGTAGAGCTTTTGATGAAAACAAATCAGATTTTGCTCAACCTTTGTATTGGCTGACTAGAAATAATGGGGTTCTCTTTCCAAGGACAACTATCCTTATTATTCATCACGCTAATAAGAATGGTGGATTTAGGGGAACTTCAGCTATAAGAGATGCTGTTGATGAAACTTGGAAGTTATCTAAACCGACCCAAGAACAAATCAATAAGGTAGGTCGTAATAGCAGATTTATTACTATCGAAAAATCTAGGTCTGGAAGAATGGGTACTCAAATGATAATGAAGATGAAAGATGACCTTACCTTTGCTATCGCTGACTACACTCCTGAGGTTTCTGCTGATTCTGGATCTCCTACAACTGTTCAAGATAAAGTTCTTCAAAAGCTAAGAAAAATTCATCCTGAAACTTATACCATAAATCAAATGATTCACGATCCAATGGTTGATGGTAAAGATGCTGCGATAAGAAAATCGTTCCAAAGATTAATTAAAAAAGGTCTTATCGAACTTATAGAAGATGATAATTCTAATAAGTCTTATAAAGCAGTCCTCGCACGGGGAGAGGGTGCATATCTTGTCCCATTAGAAGAATCTTAGTCGTACCAATAGATTTCAGTGGGACAACTATGTGAGACAAGATAGATTGTCCTATTATAATTGGAACGTGAGACAACTTTACTTGTCCCATACCCTTGTCCCACACCAAATCAAAGCTGTGGAGCGTGTTTATAGAGAATGGGACAATTTCAGCCACTCTCCCCAGAGAAAATACTAAATAACATCATTAGAATCTGAATCTATGACTACACAACAAAGAATCGAAGCTGCAAAACAAAGAATTGCTGAATTGGAGCGTTTAATTAAATGTTGGACAAAAGTTAATACAACGAGATTGTGATAATATAGTCTTAAAAAGATATTCATGGCTCAATCTGGCAAGAATCCTCGAGGAAACAAAAAATATTACCATGTTTTGATAGACATAAACCGAGGAGAACTCTTTGATAAATATATTAGAGAAGAACTGAAAGTTAAGCCTACATCTTGGATTCGAGATATTGTTTATAAATTTTTACAAGACAATATTGATGAGAAAGAGTACAATGAAGCTCTAAAGAAAGACGAGGAAAATTGGAAAAAAGTTATTCAAAATCGACTACAAGGCAGAGCATTATCAAGACTCCTGAACTCAATCAACAAGAAAACGAACCAAAAATAGTTACTGATGGAACGTATAATTATATGATTATCAATGGAGTTCGACATTGGTTATCAATTCCACCTGACACCTACGAAAAATGAGCGATTCTAAAAAGCTAAGACGATTAAAAGAAATAAGACGTAAAAATCTTGAAAGAAATCTTTTAGATATAGAACTAAAAGGATATGATCACTATATTTTTATCAACGAAAGAAATAAAGCTCAGGTAGTTTCAAGGCAGGGTGGATGGATTACAGAACATATTAAAACAGCAATTCTTAAATTTAATTATGAAATAGATAAAATTGATAAATTATTTGTAAAAGATTTTACTGATAAAGAACTTAACGAATACGAAAAAACTTTTTTAAAGGATTCTTAGGTTTTACCTTTCGCATTTCTGTTACAACACGATTAGCTTCTAACTCAATCAATCTATTTAATAAAGAAGCCATAAAAATATCTTGGTCAAACTTCTTTCTGACCATATGAGTGCAATATCTTTTTATATTATCTAAATCATTACTTTTCATAATTTCCCTACATTGCATTTCAATTTCTAGCTCCAACTCTGGAGGTGCTGGTTCGATATCAATGTTGAGAAATTTAGTAATTTTCATGCTGGAGGAAAAAGCTGTTTTTCTAATATTGCGACTGCTTTATCATCTAAAGTATTTGTAGTTTGTTTTGCGATTGATTTTAATAAATCCACGACCAATCTCTTAACAGCAGTTGTCGTTAAAAAGGTCATTAAGATTGGTTTTAGAATCTTATACATAAAGTTGATATATCTATTACTACCTTACCGCTATTTGCCAAACTTGGCCTCAATCCTTATATTTATAGTATATCACTAAGATTATGGCAACTCAAGACCCGAAAACCGACCCAATTACAGAAGAAAAAGAGGAGAAAGAAGGTCCTTCTCTTTTATCAAATATTACGCAAATGATTATTCTTTTTTGGAGTTTGGGGGTAATTTCTTACGCATACTTCGGAAATTCAATGAAACAAATTGATACGACTTTCGCTGCTGGATTATTGTCGGCAGTGATGTCTAATATGGGATTACAGGTGAAAAACAACGCAAATGGCAAAAAGAGGCCATTTAATGTAGTATCGAATAAAGACAATAATGTTGGTATCAGTAAAAAATGAAGAAATTAATCCCTTTACTACTGTTATTATCAGCACCAGCTTATGCTGATATAACTTCAAAATTTACATCTAGCGTAAGCGTAAAAGTTGACGCTGCTATGACACAGGCAACACGGATTGGTGCGTCATATAGTGCTTCTGGAAGCAATATCGGGACAAGTGATACAAACGATCAGATCGGAGGACTAACTGTAAGTAATGGTGCAGTTACTTTAAATGCTGGAGATTATTCTATAAATGGTTGTGGAGAAACACCTGCTAACTGTGCTAGTACATGGTCATTAACAGAGTCATTCACAGCAGCAGATACAATTCCATCAAATAACGGAACAGAAAATACAACAATTACTGCTGGAACAGTTCCTAATTTTGGTAGTGTAATTTCAACTGTAGCTGGAAGTGGAGATGGTTTTGCTGGATCTATCACATCAGGTCATGGGATCACAGGATTACATGAGGGAGATTCGGGTTCTACTGTTACAGGACAGTTTGTAACGGAGCTAACTATAAGATGATTTATGAAAAAGCTCTTATTGTTGCTTCTGCTATATGCCATACCTGTTAAATCGCAGCCTGTTGTCCCGAACTTTACAACGGGAACTCTTTCAAGCACCACGAATACAACAACCTCAATCAGTGAGACTATTACTTCTACAGATTATTTTGGTAATTCTTATGAGTACACTGTTACTGGATTGGGAGTCACAACCGATGGATCAGTCGCTCCAAATGCAACGGATGTTACAGGGACAATAAACGGGGAAAGTCAGACATGGACAGGATTAGACTTATCAACAAACAACAAGCCAGTATTCACACTAACCGACTCAAGTTCTGGGAACGCATTTCAATTTACGGAAACTTATCGTGGCCCAGGTGGGGTATCAAACGTAACAACGATCCAAAGAAATATAGAATCCCAAAGCGTAGTCACAAGTACCTCAGTGTTCTCTCAGTAATTCTGCTATCTCCCACGCAGGTTTTAGCTAATGCAGTAAGTCAGTCAAATAATGGCTCGGTTACGAATATGGCTGTACAAACTTTGACGGGAAATATGACAACTAATCAGTATGGTGGAAATATTGTATGCCAAGGGCCAACTTTATCTATCAGCCCATTTACTACTTTTGGAGCTAATTATTTAAAACCTTATCGGGATTATTACGAAACACCTTTCTATGATCCAACAGACGCAAATGACGATGGTGTGCCAGATAACCCAGGAGATATTTTATTTATGCAAAAAAATTATTCTGGAACGAATAAAGATAGTTATGCTTTGAACTTTGGAATATCAGCTACATTCAGTATTCCGTTAGACAGAGGATTCCAGAATCAATGTAAATCTGCTGCTGATACACAAATTTCTATACAGAAACAAGTACTAGAAAATAAGAGATTAGACTGGCAGATCGCAAGAATCCGTGAATGTGGAAAATTAAAACAGGAGGGAATAATGCTGACTACCGATAGTCCCTTTTTTAATATCTGTAAGGATGTTTATTTAGTGCCGAAGGCAAATCAAGTTATCCCACATACTCATAAATTAAAGTAAGCAAAAGCTCTTTCTAACTAGGGAGTGTTAGCTGTGGTTAGAACTTCCTTTGCTTAATATTGATTATACACAAAATTTGCAGTAGACAAGCACGGGTTGAAACTTGTCTACCTAGACGCCCTATCCATTGCCTTGTCGAATAGGGTTTTTTTATTCTACTTTATCTTTCTTCTTTGTAAGTTTCTTTACGATATTTTTTATAGCTGGTTTTATTATATTGAGAATAAGAGGGCTACTCGCAGCCACAAGGCCAATAACAGCAGTAGAAACAATAGTGCTCGGTTCTGGGATGTATTGATCCACAAAAGGAACGTCTTCATATAAAGTGATGCACTCAATCCCATCATCACCTCTTTCATGTCCGATGACACGCTCCAATCGTTTTTCGTTACGAAAGTCTCCAACTCGCTGATCTTTGCTACCTGGGCAGGGTTCTATTTTTATAGCTTCCTTTTCTTTTGGAATATCGGGAATCTCAGGTGTCTGAGGTTCTGGAATATTAGTATTGTTTATAGGCTTTTCTTTTTTCTGCTCTACAATTTCAATTTTTTTCCTGTCATAATTTATTGGAACGAAAGAAGGTATTTTGCCTTCGGGACAGCTATAAAATGCTCCATTTACATCATCTTCGATTATTTGTGTATTTTTTATACTTGCATCTCTATGAGTTTTGACGCACCCAGGTAAATCTATGTTTGGTAGAGGTACATTTAGGTTTGGTAAAGGAGTGGAAATATAAGTATTTACATTTATCTGAGGTATCTGCGGTATTACTATCTCACGAATTTCAGTCATAGGCATCTCTTCTTTTATAAACTTCTACATATGACTCACATTTAGGGCAAGAGAAGTTACTAACCATTGAATACTCTGCATATAAAACAGGCTGGAAATCTTCCTCTATATCAGCATCAGCACCCCAGATAAGTTCAGTATTACAATGCCAGCAGTTCATTTTTTAGGAATAGGAATAGATGGGCCAGATATATCGGGCATAGCATTATCTAGTACTTTAGGCATTAGTGTTTGAACATTTCCCATGATCTCATTCATAACTCTTGCTTTGAATTGTTCTGATGTTACATATTTATATGCAAAGTACGTTCCACCACTCATGGAAGCTACCATAAGAAAAGAAACAATGCTAAGAACATTAGCAATTTTTTGAAACATGATTAAATTTGCGATACTAAAAGCACTATCTTTTACAAGTGTGCTTGTATTACTGCTTATTGTAGCCCTATCCCCTCTCTACGTCACTATGGGCTTAATGACAAGACAAATGCAAGAATCTACCCGTTAGGATCTACTGGATATTGTGTCATGTTAGGTGTCACGACACCATCTTTTTCTGTTGAACCATAAAGAGTAACTAAGGCTGCTGTATCTGCACAATTATCAATCTCTGTTTCTCTTGTCGCACAAGCAGTTCTAACCGCAGTCCTGTAAGTTTTTATCGCTGTAGGAATAGCTTTTGATGCTTCATATTTTCTTACAACGTACCAATCATATTTTGCTAACAAAGAACCCGCAGTTGCTTTTTCCTGTGACTTCAATACAGATTTAACACCTAAAGTAACAACCTGATTTCCATTTTCATCTTTTACTAAATTACCTTCTTGATCTTTTGCATCTACATCATCAAGTGCTTTTGCAGATCCATCGGCATTATAAAAACGATTATCATATACTGGATCGTCAGCAACCTCAGTAATTCCGAGATCTTTTTTCTCTTGTGCTGATGATAGTCTTAACCAGTTAGCAGGGTACTGAATATCCTTGTGGGTAAATGCCACATCAACAGCTAAAGGTGATCCGTCTAATTTAAAAGCCATAACTCTATATTACCTCGCCCTTGCATATTTGAAAGGAGATTCTGCAAATGCTAAATAAATATAACTACCAGAATTAACAATATCGTAACCTGTACGAAATTTAAAACCATTACTTACTAAATCAATATTTACAGCTGAATTTGTACTTTCTTGATTGACACCTTCAGCAATCAAGTAATTATCTATAACATTCTCAGGTGATCTTTTAGCGTCATATATTACCCAACTATTTGCTGTATTTGTTTTTTTAACCATCAACCATGCTGGTCTAAAACCTGTAAAAACAAACGTGCCAGCACTTGATCCGTTGCCTGTATATGACCCAAACTTGCTATACCCATCAACACCTGAAAAACAATAAGCAACATAAGTCTCACCAGATCCATTTAAATCTGTATAAGCTGCTTGATGTTGGACTGTTGAAGTTGGATCATTTCCATAATACAAAGCACTTGAACCTGACTGTGCAGCACTGGTATTAAGACGAATTACTCTATGACTTGTACTACTTGCATTATCAAGATTTTTGTTATATATAGTCCAATTTCCAGTAGCATTTCTGGTTTTAGTAATTATTGTATCTGGTACTACTCCAAGACCATGCCCACAAGTTCCAGCACTACCTGTACCTGTGTAGGTCATGATTGAAAACCCTGCTGAAGCATTTGCTTTTACAGTTGTTTGAATTGACCCATCAAAATTACTTGATCCAAGAGTTGAGTTTGTATTTATCTGACCACCCATTCCACTATGAACCGAGCACCAATAGTAAAGCACTGGTGCGGATGCTGGTACTGTTATATGTAATCTTCTTGTAGTAGCTGCTGCAAATCCTAATGTGTATTCACTGTAAGTTTTAGATACTCCATCTAAGAAGTATGTAATTCCAGAAGTATAAACAGTTCCGTTAGCTGCCGTTCCGATACTGAATGGATGAGATGCATTTGACGCATCATCCATGTTAAAGATATAAGTGCCACCTTCTGCTAGATCAAGAGTTACAGCAGAGGTTCCAAAACCATCAAATCTATACTTATTACCAGAGTCAGAAACAACTGTAACTGCATAAGTTTTGCCATCTGTATCGCCAGCATTCCAGTTCCATACAGCATAATTTATACCAGATTGATTAAAATAGGTGGTTCCAGCACTTCCTTTTGTAAATGAAAACCCATTAGCATCAAAGGAGTTCAGAAAACCATATGTTGCATTATCAGCAGCAGCACCTTCAGCACCCGTTCCTGCTGGACTTCCTCCTCCAAGATTTAATGCTTTAGAATTTCCAGCACCACGAACAGCATCATATAACAAGTGAACATAAGCTGCGGTTCTAGGTTTACTCCACAACCAATCAGGTTGAAATTCTAAAACATTAGATAACGTCCTTGTAGCATTACCATCACCTGTATAGAGAACAGTATCAAAATGTTTATTAGGTAGCAGTATTGTTGGGTCGGGTAAGTTTGCTGAATTTAATTTTTTGAATCCTGTAGGAGGGGTATAGCTAAATGCTCTTTGTCCAAAGTTAAATGCTCCTTCATCTGTACCATTATAGGCTTGAACTGCTGGTGCAATAGCTGCACTTTGCATAGTTGTTGAAAATGAAACTATTTCTCCTGTGTTATTTGCTGGATCTTGGCTTGCAAAAAAAGTTCCGTTTTTAGAGAAATATACTTTTTTATTATCCATGTCTAAAGCAACACCAACAATATCATTAGTCGTTGATTGAGGAACATTTGTATTTGTACCAGATGTATTAGCACCACCTCTTATGTAAGAATTACCTACCCAATAAGCTATACTTGTAGCTGCTACTCCAAGTTCATTGGTTTGGTCATCTTGGTTACTGGCAAGTCTTACATCACTTTGTATTACTCCAATAAAAGGTCTTAAAGAATCTGCTGATAAAATTTTAACTTCCCAATACCATTTACCACTTGATACTGCAAAAGTTGCTCTTGTTGATGCCCAAACTCCACTTGCTGCTTTTACTTGTAAATTACCGTTGCTATAAACAAGATGACTAGCAGTGGTCACACCGTTATCTAATGGATTTAATGTTGGATAATTAAGTGTAGGTGTGTCTTCTAAAGAATCATTGCCTTCACCAGCACTTACAGAAAAATTATTTGGTGTGAAGTTGTTGCCGTTACCGCTTGTATCTTTGCCAAGTGTTGTTGCAGTCGTTCCAGAATTATCTGAAAAATTCAAATAAAATCCATTTGTTCCATAACTTCCAACATACTTTTTAGGATTCCATTGACCTGTTAATACATTTGTTTCTGCAAAATATGATGGGTCGTAAGCCTGACCATCAATAAAATTTGCTTCTGCATAGTAACAACCACTATTATCTGCATAATTAGAATATCTTCCTATGCGATGCTTACCTTGTCCCCAAGTAGAATCACCTTGAGTGTTACCATTAATTACGCTGTTTTGGTTTTGATTTGGATTATCCGATTGGTCAAAAGCTGTTTCTCTGAATCCATTAACATAAAGTCTCATTCTGTCTCCAGCAGTCGAATTACCAGAATCCCAAATTGCAACTATATGATACCAAGCACTTGGATCTCTAAACTTTCTTGTAGTGATATAGATACCAGCAGCAGATCCTGGGTAATTAGTGAATTTTAATCTATCACTATTACCAAAGTTAACCATAGTGGATACAGAACTATCTCCTGATGAGAAAATAGCTTGATGTTCTCCATTAACAGGTTTTTTTACCCATATACTAAGAGTCCATTTATTTAAATTACTATTACCTAAAGTTGCTTGTAAATAAGCATCATCATCACGATTAAACCTTAAACTGCGTTGTACTTCGTATGCCTTCTTCCCTCCAAGAAAAAAAGGGTTAGGACTGCCAAGACTGCTCATTAGCTAAAGTTTCCAATAAACTGTACAGCTATATTTGTGTTGGTTCGTGCTATCCAAGCAATAACATCTACCTGGTTTGCACCTGTTGATAATGTAGGTGCTGTGCCATCACTGAAATCCCAATACGATCCAAATGCTGCGGTTCTACTTCCTGTACCATCTTGAGTTATAAATAAAACACCACTCTGTCCAGCAGAGATATTAGAAGGGTTGGCAAGAGTTATATTACCTGTAAGTGTCATTGAAAAATTATTAGCAGTTCTAAAATCTAAAGTATGTGTACCAGCAGCTAAGTTTCCTAGTGCAGAAACTTCTCCGATAGTTCCTTTTGTAGTAACCCTTCCGTTACCACCAGACGTTCCACCATTATCAAATACAAGGGTATTTAGTCCACTTGTTTCATGTTTTACGTTAGTGACTTTTAATGTGCTCATTTAACTAGGTTCAGTAGGAAAAGTAACAGATGACATATTTAAATTACCACTTGAATCAAGTGTTGGGTTTGCACTAGCTGGTAAATCACGCAAACTTTGACGATATGTTTTCCAAGCTGTAGCAAGTGTTAAATCAGAACAGGCTCTCCAATCACAAGCTGCTAATCTTGCATTTCTTTCTACTCTTAATAACCTCATAGGTTCTGCATCTGTTAATCTCGTTAGTTCTGTGTCTATCTGTGATTCAGTAGGTTTATCACTTCCTGTTAAATTTGCATAATCACTTCCAACCCATGTATATTCACCATTTGGTTTTAATGACATAAGTGCATCAAATTTAGTGTAAATCATGCAGCTAACTCCAAAAGCGTTAAATAACTTGAAGATGATGATTGTTGTGCTGTACTGGAAGTTGTACCACCATCGCTAAGAGACTTCATTTGTGTTTTATAAGTCAAAGTATCGCCTACACTATATGATGGAGTATGAATCATTGTGACCGCAAATCTATCATGGAAATTCATACTAGTAGATGATGCACCACCACCACCAAAATAGTATAAATCGTTAGTCTGTGAAGGAACAACGACATTAGAACCTTCTAATACTTGAACAGATGTACCTGTGTTTACAGTACTTGATGTAGTTCTAAAAAATTGATTAACAATCACTAAAATCTTACTGCTTGCAGCCGAAGGCTGGATAGTACCGCTTAATCCAGTATCAACAAAAGTTTGTCCACTTGTAGAAGTTGCAGTAGTAGTTGTATAAGTTTCATATTTTAAAACTTTACCTCCTCCTCCTGCTGCTGCAAAACTTAAATTTCCAGATCCATCAGTTTTCATAAACTGACCAGCCGATCCATCCGCATTTGGTAATTTAAAAGCTACATCTGCTGCACCTGGAGCATTGGTTGGAGCGTTGAGTGAAACAACATTACCGCCTGAATGTTTTAGTGATATTTTGCTCATGGTTTAGGATATTTGTCTTTGATAGCTTTGATAGAAGTTTTCCAACCAGCTACACCACTATGATAAATCGTATCAAGCTGATGTTCAATAGGAGGATACTCTGCTTTACGTTGTGACTTATATGAATCATTCTCTAAATCCCAAGCAGCTTGTAATGCAGCAAGGCCATTTGTGCAATCTGATTCTGTAGGTTTTGCTCCGCCATCTTTAACAACTAAATTTGCATAAATTTTATTAGTTGGGTCTGACCAAGAAAACCACTGTCCTGTACGGACAGTTACAAGATAATCTTCAATCTCATTTGGTCTGCCTGTTAAAAAATCCATATTAAGTATCAGCTAAACGCATAAAACGAGCAAGAGTTCCACCGTTGTTAATATTATCGGGATTGCCGTCAATAACTACTTTAACTCTAGTTGTTAGAGCATTTGTTACATCGTAATAAAAAGTATTTTGGTTTTGTGAATACCAAGTTCCAGATATAGCTGGAATGTTGGAATACGACTTTAGGGGTGATCCTGCGTAACTGGAACCACTATCTGTTGAGATTTGAGTGTAAATTGAATAACTATCGTGACCAGTACTTCCATAAGCGTATGCTTGTACATTAACTTGCCAAAAACCAGTTGAAGGGAAAGTCCAAATACCACTTGATTGTGTCATAGCCGAACCAAACCCAGTAGTATTACCATGTGCACTATATTGCGCCCAGTTTACAACAGGATTAGCACCACCAGTGAAACTTGTAGTTACGTACCAAACGCTAAGATCAGTTATGCCACCACTTATTCCAGTTAAACCTGAACCATCACCACTTAAACCGCTTGCTGAAATTGCAAATTTTTCTACTCCACCAGCCGAAAACTTGATAGTGTCAGCAGCAGGAAAACTTATTCCTGTGTCAGCATCATCACCAGTTATAGCTGGTGCAGATACAGATCCAGCTACTCCTTTGATTGCTGGTGTTGTTCCTGATAGTTCTAAACTCATAATTAAAGAATAACAAGAGTTGCCCCATTTGGCACGACTACTTCTTTATTAGCATTTATTGTAGGTGATACTGTGATCGCATTTTTACCAGCAGATAAAGTATATGATTCTGTAATAGTTTGGCCTGTCTCCAAGAACACCTGATCTGTTCCTCCTCCAGTTGCTCCAGCACCTCCACCAAGTTCTCCCCAGCCTGTATTTTTATATCCTTCAAACCTGTTTTGATCTGAGTTATATCTAAATTGTCCTATTGCTGCTGTTGGTGCTCCAGACTGTCCAGGTTGCTGTGCATCAGTACCAACAGGAACTTTTAAAAATCCAGTGGAGTTCATCGCTACATCACCTGTCATGGTAGGTGTCGCTGCATTAACTAAACCTAAATTAGCTTGTGTAATATTTCCAATAGTTGTGAACGTACCCGTTCCAGAAGATACCGCAGTACAGATTTTTAATAAATTAGTAGACGAATCAATATGTGGCTGAAATTGAACTACATTTCCTGTTCCAGAAGGATCTCCACTTGCAGAGTTTATTGTTCTTAAAGCTGAAAAAATATCATTTATTCCTGCACGAACCGCAGCACCCGTTCCATTGGCTACATTAAAATTATTACCCGTTTCTTTAGTTGTACTATTGACTCTTGCCATTTCGGTAATATTTTATTTTATTTTATCATCCCTTACCAAATCCGACAGCCTGATAAGTGAAATTTCTATCAATCGAAGCATTTGATGAATTTTTAAAATGAACAGTAAAACCTGTTCCCGATACGTTAGTAACTTCAAAATAGTCACCTGATGCAAAAGTTCCAACGGGTTGAATGGCAACAGAGGGAAGATTACTATTTACACCACCTAAACCAGCAGTTCCAGTAAAGAAGGTATTTGTAAACGTAATATTCTTTGCCCCCGCCCCAGATGCAATCGATGTTGTACTTTGTTCAGTTCTTCTTTGAAGTGATGCTGTATAACCTAACTGAAATACTCTTATATCTTGGTCAGGATCATTACTTGTTAAATTAACTTTAAATTTAAAACCTCTACCCTTATAAGTTCCATTTGCAAATGTTTGGAACGCACTATATGTAGGCGATCCAGTAGACGGATCGTTTTGAGTAACTGCAACTAACATCTCAGCATTAACCTTAGTAGCTGTTGCTCCATCAAAATCCACTCTTGCATCTATATCTGAAATCGAATCAAATAAATCTGATGGGAAAAATGCTTCTGTTAAAAAATGACGTTTTAAATCAAGACTAAATACACCACCTAAATCTAAGAAAGATGTTCCTGAAGATCCTCCAAATTCATATGTGCCTAATGGAGCAATGCCTCCAATATCATCTATAGAATTTTCATTATCAAAATTAGTGATTGCATCAAATAAACCCGTACCAGTTAAATTCAAAGAATTTGTTGTTGCATCGACAGCTACGTTAGTTTTTACACCTTGAAACTTTGGAACATCTAAGTCTTCTCTTCTTGTAAGTGCAATAAGCGGTGCAAGATTATCAGGTAAATCTATTACAACACTTGTTTCCCCTGCACTAAATCTACCACCATCATCTTGAAATTTTAAAATATATTCTCCTTCAAGATAGGGAACTTCCGCAGTTGTGGTATTTCCTGCTAATGCTTCAATAAGGTCAGTAGCATTAGAAAAAGTTCCTGTTCCATCAGTTTTTGTCGAATGTCTTACATAAACTCGACCACCATGAGTAACGTCTAAATCAGTAGATAAATTCCAACGTAGCCTTACGAGCTTATCACTTATAGGTTCTGCGGTTAGACCAGTAACATCTCCTGGAACTGCACTTTTTCCTACAGCAATATGTGTAAAAGTTGTGGGATTTGCTGAAGATTCAAGATTTGAACCAACACTAACTAATTCAAAATTATAAGTACCTTCTAACGAATCCAGTATTTGAAATTCTGGTGTTAATGATTTTAAAGTTTTAAAATTACCATTGTCTACTTGATATTTTAATTCATAATGAATGGCTCTTGGGACAGAATTAAAATCTATATTCAATCTTGTTCTTGCTCTATTGCCTTCTGTAAAAAATTCTTCAACAACATTAGGAGCAGAAGGAGCAGGAACAGGTTCGTTTAATACTGTTATATTTCTAACAGGTAGTGCAGATCCATCTTCTATAAATGCAAACTTTCCTGAGTTATAAGCCGTTCCAACAATCGCATAATTATCCTTATCTTCAGTTACACTTACGACTCTCCATTGAGTAGTCTGTAGGGTTGTATTTTCAAGTATCCAAATACTGTTTCTATTAGGAGCAGAGGAAAAAGCAGATGATACCGTAATTACAGCACCAGAAATACTACTTACATCTCGTTTTTCTACAGTGCCGTTAGGCATAACAACACTTATTGTTGCGTTATTTGTAGCATCTAGATCGGTGTCTGCTGTGTTATCAACAGTAATAGTTGTAGTTGTCGCAGTATTGATACGACCACCTCTTCTTAATCCTGCCCTTACTGGATCGCTTACTTCAATAACTTGCCCTGGTCTAACAACTACACCTTCTGATATTCCAGTAGTAAAACTAATGGTTTCAGTAGAATTTTGCTCTTCAAATAAAATGAATCGGCCTAATCTTCTTGCTTGGTTTCTAGAAGTACAGCCAAAACCTGTTATCTTTTTATGAATAATTCCATATTTATTTTTAGCAGCAGTATCTTCAACAGTCTCAAAATCTGGCTCTTGATTAGTCATGTCAAAGTAAGATACAGACACAACAGTTGATCTTGTTTTTAAACTCGTACCAGAATATATAAATCCTTCAGAAGTTACGTTTGATAAGTTGAATAAATAACTAGCATCTGTAGGTCTATCTTGAGTAAGAGTTAAAGATCCTGCACCCCAAAATGTCATAGCTCTCATTACAGAACTGAGAGCCATTACTGTTTTAAAAGCATCTGCTCTTTGATTTAAAACTACGTTACAACTAAATCTAGGTTCTTGACCTCCTTGACCATCATCAACTAATGCAGAAGCATAGACAGAAGCACTATAAAAAGAATATTTATCTAGTTGAGCTTCAGTAATATGTTCCCCTAACCCATAGCGACTTTCCGTGATTAAGTTAAATAATATCCAAGCAGGATCGGTTGTCCAATGTGTAGTTGTAGTAAGCGTTCCATTAAAAGTACCACTGTAAATTAATCTTCCATTTGTTTGATCCACAGTTGCATTATGAGGAATCTTAACTTTTACTCCACGAATCCTGTATAAACGTCTTGGAATACTAGGAAACTGCTCTGCATCAAAACGCAAATAAGTATGAGCTACATTTGGATATGGCCTTTGTTCATCTATTATCTTTGTAAAAGATGACCACCTAAAAGTATCTGTTATTCTTTCGCTTGTGCTATCAGCAGAGTCTCTACCAACTGTTATTGAAATTGGAAAAGATGTACCTTGTCTTAAAGTAATTTTAAAATCTCTAGAATATGCACCTCTTGATTTACCCCTAATACTAAAAGCAGACGTTGGTACTGTAAGTAAATTTAAAAACCCACCAGGGCCAGTACCAGTAATTTGATTTTTATCAAAACGGGTTGTTCTTCCATTGTTTTCAGTAATTAATATAAATACATCAACTGTGGTTCCTAAATTTTTGCCATCTTTTTCATTAATATTAACAAGAGCATCAAAACGTATTGTGACTCTAACTTCATCAATATTAGATTCGGTTATTGTTCTAGTTACTGGTGCTGCATTAGTCACTGGAGCATTTACACTAACTTCTGTTTCTATATCACTGACAACTGGTATAGAAGTTTGATTTGCCGTTCCAAAACGGGTTTTAAATAAGACTCTTTGAAAGTTAAAATCAGCATCCGTTATATTACTTGAATTTGCTGTTGATTTTACAATAGGTGTTTTGTCTAAAAACACATCTTTTAAAGAGGCTTTGTTATAAGCATCAGTTCCTTGAGTAAGTCCTGCTGCCGAAGGAAAACCTTCAATCTCTCCTTCACTTAGAACTTCTACAATATTTACTGCTTGCCTACTTTGTACTGAGCCAAAACTTATAGTAGCAGTACCACTAGGGCCACCACCAAACCATTTAAACGGGTTTAGTTGAATTTCTTTTGGCCCTGCTCCAAAATCAACTCCAGGTATTTTAAACATTATGTTCCTCCTGAGAAGTCCTCTGTATCAATTCCTGCTGACACAATTATAGATCCAGTAAAAACTTCGCCATAAACTACTGGTATCGCACTTCCAGCGTTTATAGTATTTAAAATTCCATTAAAATTAAAACTATTTGGATCGTCAAAGTTTGTATCCTCTGGTGCAGGAGTTAACATTTGTGCTGCTCCCGATAGTGCAAAATATAAACCTAAATTTCCTAACGCAACAGTTAAAGCACTCGCTCCTGCTGATCCTGCAACAAAACCAGATGTAGTTAATGCTGGTGCTGCACCAGGCAAGAAAATAGCTGTTCCTATGAGAACTGCCCCTAATAAAAATCTTCCAAGACCTCTTCTAGCACCAACAGCCACAGGTACTATTTTTATTTCTTGTTGACCGACAGGTACATCCAATTCTTTTTCATTTATTTCATATTCTCCAACTTTTATACAATAATTTTGTTCTATCATGTGCGATTGCAGAGCAGGAAAGTTTGCTGTTAAAAATCTAATAGCATCTACTGTGGAATTTATTTCAGCTTCAAAAGTACGTTGTCCTAAAAAGCGAGCTAGTCTGCCGTAAACTTTTATTTTACTGAGCATAACGATACCTCTTCTTTGTACATTCTATCCATTTTTGGTCATAAGTTTCTCTGGAACTAAGTCTTTTCACACAATGTTGAAGAATAGTCTGATCTCCTATATACAAAGCCACATGATCTAACTTACCTGTATTAGTTGTATCCATAAGCAGAACATCTCCAACTTCTGTCTCATCATTCTCACCTAACTCCACAAAACCTACTTTAGGTAGACCATATTCAAACAAAGGAGATTCAGAAAATTCTTTTGGACTTTTTGGTCTTTTCCAATGCTTTATAACTATATCTTTCTTTTGTTTATACCAATCAGTAATTAAACTCCAGCAATCTTGAATATCCCATACCCATTCTCTACCGATTAAACTTTTTTCATACCCAGAAGGCTCAAAATAATACCAATCTGATGTTTCTGGAGTGACAATATAAAAAGGTAAGTCTAAATATTCACAACTAGCAAGATCAGCTTGACTAGGTGTAGGAGGATGATCTGGGTGACTGTGAAATACAGCTACAATTTCGCCCTGATCTTCTGCATTTATCCAATCATCAGGATCTAAAATAAACTGTTCTCCTAACTCTTCAGCAAGATTCTTGCAAGGAAAATATTTTTCTTTTCCTTTATAGACAGCTACTAAACCACAGGCTTCATGCGGTGCATCTTTTTTTGCGTGTTGTAAAGCAATATCTTTCCAAGTCATCCTCTAAATGCTCCAATACCAGGAAATAGTTCTTTCGTTGCAATTCTTCCTGGTAGTTTTACATTTACTAAATCTAAAGCGGATTGAGCTTCCCATGTAACCACATTTCTATTTTCAGTGACTTTTCTATCTAAAAAATAAATTTCTTGAGGAAATTCTGCCGAGGAATCAGGAGTTCCATAAGGATTTGTATTGCCAGTAAAGTTTACAGCATCTAAAAAACGTGCCAAAGTTCTTATTCTTGTAAATTTTGCACCATTTAAGTCATTACCAACTGTTGTTTCGTTGACGTTTTGCATAATCGCAGTAAGCGTTCCAAAAATATTACTCACTGCAATCTTTGGTCTAGGTAAAGTTCCTGTTGAACCAAATTCAAAACCAGTGCACTCAATAGGAAATCTTAAGTAAGAATTACCAGCCCATACAACTTCTCCATTTGCGTTCATGTTTGCACCGTTATGAAAACGATATAAGGTGTTTGAACCATGTAAAGCTGCATTTAGTTCAATCGTAAAAAGTTCGATGATTGAACCAGGGTTAATTGCTTGTAATTCTGAAGTTGGTATTGCCATTAAGGTTCAAATACTTGCTCAAAACTAGCTGTAATTCTGTTTCTATCAAAATCAAACATTTCTCTACCAAAATTTTTACATATCCATTTGTAACTTGTAGCTTCATCAGGCGGTGACCAATCAAATGACGTACCATTTTTAGCTTCATTTTCTAGAAATGTTTCTATTATGTCTGCATCACTGTCTTTTACATTAAAAGTAAGACTCCAAACTTTAGGATCTTGATTTAAACCAAAAGTGGTTCTTTGCTGATAACCATCACCAAACTGTGTAATACGTTGCTGTGGCTGACTACGTTTTGTAGCAGAATATTGTGGTTGAAAATCAGGAAAAGTAGCCATTATCTGTTAAGTAAACCTCCAGGTCTTTGTTGGTTAACAAGCTCTCCTTGAACAGCAGCAGCTATCAAAGCACCAAGTTCCTGTCCTCCAGCATCATCGCCTTGAACATCTGAACCTGATGCGTCTACATTAACAACAACATTGTTAGTACCGCCACCTCCAAGTTTATTATTTGGCACAACTGTTCCCGTAGATCTAGGAACAAAGAGTTCTGGCCCTTTTTCTCCTACAAGGAAAGATTTACCTCCTGCTGCTGTACCTCCTTTAGCTAACTTACCTCCTGTTAAGAAGCCTAATATACCACCGCCTTTGTTACCTGATGACCCAAGAATATCGCCAAATAGTGCTTGATTAAGGGCTAAATCTAAGAATCTATCAGCAACGTTATTAAGTAAGTCTCCAAGAGTTGATGTTCCTTTTATCAGACCAGCTATTCCATTTTTTATATCATTACCAATAGTCACGCTTAACTGTTCAAATGCAGAATTTATTTTTTTAGCATTTTGTTCAAATTCTTTTGCTGCTTTGCTTTTGTCAAATAATTGCTCTACAGTTAATTCTCCTAGCTCTAAAAGTTTGAGTTCTTCCGCAGTTAAGTTTTTCGTAATAGCTTCAATTTCTTTCTGTCTAGTAGCCTCTTCTATTCCTAAGATTTTAATTTGTTCTTGAAATGTTATTTGCTCTTTCATTTTATTAATTTTTTTCTGAGCAGTAGCAACTCTCTTAGCGTCAATGTCTAATAAGTCTTTAGCCGTTCCTGATTCTGTGTTTGTTCCTGATCCTCCAACAAATTTTGAATCTGGATTTACTTCTTTAACAAGATTAAATTTTCTTATTGCTTGTTGCCTTGTATTTGTTACATTCAAACCTTCAACATTTGTTCCTATTGGTGCTCTTAAAATTTTGTCAATCTGAGATTGATTAAGTGTATCTAAAACACCTCTAAAGTCTTTTATGAATTTATCTTCTGCTGGCCCAAAATTTACAGTTCCCATGTTTTTTCCAAGGGACACTTTATTTCCTTGATCTATTAATTTATTAATAAATTTAAGAATATTAGCAAGTGGGCCAGCTAATGCTATTTGAAGATTAAGGCTTATTTTTGTAAGTTCTTTATTTAATTCTTCAGAAGCCTTTCCTGCTTCTCTTAATTTGTCTGCTCCATCCTCTCCTAAGACTTGAATTAACTCTTCAGATACTAATGTTGCTAGTTTTTCTCTTTCTCCTAAAGTTTGTAAAACTTGTGCTCTAGCTGCTGCTTCTTTACTACTAAATAAAGATTTTTCTTTTAAAAGAGTAAAAGAACCATCGAGTGTATTTAAAGATTTACCTAGTTCAGTTATCCCGTTTACTATATTTGTTACTGTTTGAAGAGCAGCAGTAGCAACAAGACCTCCTGCAAAGCCTCCCATTTTTCCTGCAACTTTAGTTCCTGCAAAACCACCAGCAAAACCAGCAGCAGCACCTAATGGGCCTTGTCCAAATAATAAAGGAAACGCCCCAGAAATAGCTCCACTTGTTAGTGCTGACATATTACTTTTTTCGTCTGATCTTCCTCCTCCTCCAAACCCACCAAAACCACCACCTCGAGAAGCTCTTAAGATTTTTTGTTGTGTTAATTCCTTAGTTTGAGACTGTAATGCTTTTAATTCTAGTAAAGCTGCATCTCCTGATGCTTTTGCTAATTTAAATTTACCTTGAGAATTAGCCAACGCTGCTCTATTTAAAGCTCTACTTGCTTTATCTGTCTTTAATCCTGCTTCTTTTGCTTTTTGTATTTGATTTCCAATGCTTCTAACTCGAACCATTGAAGCTCTTTTCTTTTCTTGAATACCTAAAGATTGTTGTTCTAATCTATTGTTTTTATTTGCAGAGCTACCAGCACCTCTTTTATTTAAACTATCGACTTTGCTACTAACTTTATCTAAAAGTTTTGATAACTCTTGTACTTTTTTAAGACCTTTTACATTAATTTCTATATCTGCTCTAGTTGCCACGACTAAACAATAAAAGGTTACTTTATTCTAGCTTATCTTCTACGTTTTGCTTTTTCAAATTCTTTTTCTTGTTCTTCATTAATTACTTGAAAATATGAACTCCAACCTATTAATTCATCTAAAGTCATTTCTCTTACTTCCTTTAAACTTTTTCCCAATTCTTTTGCAACACCAAATTGCAACATCATTAAATTATCCCTCTTCAACTCAGCAGCTAGTCTTTTGGGTCGATCATTTCCTCTTCTTCTGTAATAACTGCAAGCATTAGTTTTTGTAAGTCGCTATCTTTGACTTCATTTTTTAATACATCAATCTCTCCTGCATTAAAAAGTTTTCTACCAGTTTCATCTAATGCTTTAGCAAGTAATAACTGTAAAGCAAAACTATTATTATCATCTTTAGATAATCTCTGTGCTCTATCACGTTCTGCCATAGTTAATGGACTTACATACATTTCAAAAATAGAACCATCAGATAATTCAACTTCCTTTTTTACAGGTTCAAGATTTGCAGCTTTTCTTAAACGATCCAATGCTGATAGGTTGCTTGCCATAAAATAAAATCAATATATTGATATTCTAATGCAAAACATGAAAAAACCCCAGATAAACTGAGGTTCGTTAACTTATGCTAATTTAAGCTGTCTTAGATAGGTCGAATGTAGGAGCAGCACTAGGTCTGAATGCTATTTCCACAATCTGTCCATCATCTGGGTTTACGTTGAAACTTGCAGATGTAAGAATAATATCCGCCAAGATTGATCTACTTGCGTTTTGATCTACGTTAGCACCACTCATCTGACGATCAATATACA
>Ga0315331_10000407_pt1 | contig 29579 bp, 27 predicted proteins | sample M160m34915metaG_FD_203456 | JGI IMG/M metagenome (GOLD analysis project Ga0315331, IMG submission 203456) | Ammonia-oxidizing marine archaeal communities from Monterey Bay, California, United States - M1 60m 34915 | ecosystem: Environmental > Aquatic > Marine > Intertidal zone | place: USA...
ACGCCCGCGGAGACTGGAGATATCAGGGGTTTAGGTCCACGATAGCCAGATGATGGATACCTTCCTCGACTGGGAAACACCGCCGCTGGCCATCGTCGTGGACAGAACTGAGAGCACGCGTTCGATGCTCCCCTTGCTACTCAGCCCGTTGCGGGGCGCCAGCCTACTTGTAAGGATCCGCTGCATCACGGAGACCGTCGCCTAGGAAGTTGAACGCTAGGATGGTCAGGATAACCGGTGCTACAGGCAGCATCAGCCAAGGATAAAGTGCCACGACGTTGATGTTTTGGGCTTCGGCCAATAGAACACCCCAACTGGTGATCGGCGGTCTCAAGCCTAAGCCCAGGAATGACAACGCCGTCTCACCAAGGATCATGCTGGGCACAGACAGTGTTGCGGATGCGATCAAGTGGCTGGCAAAGCTTGGCAGCAAATGCTTAGCGATCACGCGCCTTGGAGATGCCCCCATCAGCTGGGCAGCCTGGCAAAAATCTTCCTCACGCAGCGACAAAAGCTTCGATCTGACTGCACGGGCAAGGCCTGTCCAGTCGAGTAGTCCAAGGATGATCGTGATGCCAAAGTATATCAGCACCGGACTCCAGGTCACCGGTAATGCGGCCGACAGGGCCATCCAGAGCGGCAATTCCGGGAACGACCGCACTACCTCAATCATCCGTTGGACAACACTATCAACCAAACCGCCATAATACCCGGCAAGGCCACCAAGGGTGATACCGATTATGAAGCTGATGGCGATGCCAAACAGACCCACGGTCAAGGATATGCGGGCACCGTACAAAATACGGCTGAAGACATCACGCCCCAACCGGTCTGTCCCCATAATGTACAGAGACCCGCCCTCGGCAGGGCAGAATAGGTGGGAACGGGATGTGAATAGCCCAAAATAGCTAAACTCGTCGCTCAGGCAAAAAAAGCGAATTTTCTGTGGTTTAGCCGTGTTCTCGGAGTAATTCCGCTTCATCGTCTTGAAATCAAGCTTCTTTGTGTACTCGTAGACGAACGGGCCGATGAACTCACCCTCATGCATCACATGGATGGATTGCGGTGGGGCGTAAATATATTTGGAATTCCGCGTATCCAGCGCGTATGGCGCTATCACTTCGGAGATGATCGCAGAGAGGTACATCAACAGCAGAAACACGCCAGAGATAACAGCAAGCTTGTGGCGCTTTAGCTTCCACCACATCAGCTGCCACTGCGTCGCCAGGAAGTAGCGTTCCTGTTCCGGCGTCAGCGTTTCAACGGAATACGGGTCAAACGGCTCTTTTGAGACATAATGCTCAATATTTTTTTGGGGGCCGGACGGTTGCAATTCGCTCATTTCTTATTCCCCGCGCCAAGCCGGATGCGGGGGTCAAGGGCGGCCAATGCGATATCCGATATCAGCACGCCGACAACGGTCAGCAGCGCCAGGAACATCAGGAATGATCCTGCGAGATACATATCTTGCGCTTGCAGAGCCTCAATGAGCATTGGCCCCGTTGTTGGCAGCGACAGCACCATGGAGACGATGGCGGCACCAGAAACGACTTGCGGCAGGAGGTTGCCGATGTCTGCAATGAACGGGTTCAACGCCATTCGGAGTGGGTATTTGATGAGCAAACGGCGCGGCGTCAAGCCTTTCGCCCGACCCGTCACGACATACTGCTTCTGCAATTCATCCAGCAGGTTTGCGCGCAGGCGCCGGATCATGCCAGCCGTTCCAGACGTGCCAATAACGATCACCGGCACCCAAAGGTGCTGCAGCACGGAAACGAACTTGTCCCAGCTGAACGGCTGATCCAGGTATATCGGATCCATAAGGCCGCCAATGGATATGCCGAAATATACCTTCGCCAGATACATCATCACCAACGCCAATAGGAAGTTCGGCGTCGCCAAGCCAAGAAAACCAATAAGCGTCAGCCCATGGTCGCCCCAGCTATACTGGTTGACAGCGGAATAGACGCCGATCGGGAACGCCATGACCCAGGTAAACAGAATTGTTGAGAAAGACAACAGGAAGCTCAGGTACAAGCGATCCCCAACGACGTCCGATACCGGCAGTTCATATTCGAACGAATAGCCGAAATCGCCCTGCAGCATCCCAAACAGCCAGATCAGATATTGTTCCCACATAGGCTTATCGAGGCCGTATTGAGCGCGTAGAAACTCAACCTTTGCCTTGTCGACATCCATGCCGGACGCAACGGCTTCGTTGATCATTGTCGTCAGATAATCACCCGGCGGCAATTGGATGATGATGAACACCAGCACGCTGATAGCGAGCAGTGTAGGGATCATCAGCATGACCCTTTGGGCAATATATCTAAGCATTGGCGGCTCCGTTAAGGCTTACGTGCGCTTACTTAGAATCAAGCCAGAAGGTGTCTGGGCGGTAGCAACCAAAGTGAGCACCGGGGTCCCAGTTGTAATAGCCTTCGTCTGGGATGTTTTGGAGGCGAGAATTGGTCACGACCGGCTGTAAGACGCCAGCCACAAGACCAATCACATACACTTCGGACGTGTATAGGTCCTGCATATGGTTCCATATTTTAGCCTTGCTCCCCATATTCACAGCATTGCGCCACTGTTTGTAGAGCCCGCTAAGCTGCAGGGGCACAACCATGTCTACAATGGCCCCAGCTTTGCCTTTAGTCTCGACATACTGGCCCCATTTCGGCCACTGCAATTGCTGCTGTGACGTCGGCGCCAACTCTTCCGGGCTCATCAGTGCGTTCGCGAGGCCATTCTCCAGACCAGACCAGATCGACATCTGAGTATCGCCTGTAAACACCCGGTTCCGCAGCACATCGCGTTGTAGCGGCTTAGTAAACAGAGCGATGCCAGCTTTAGACCAAGTCTGCTTGATCAGTTCCAGCACATCAGTTTCTTCAGTACTTTCGCCAGCGCTTTCAACAATGATTTCCAGCTTACGGCCATCTGGCAGCATGCGGATGCCATCAGAATCTCGCTTCAGGCTAAGTTGGTCCAGCAGCTTATTGGCTTCTTTCAGGTCAAACTCTGCATAGGCCATCGCCGCTTTTTCATTGTACAGCGGACTGCCCGGCAGCAATGCGTTGCCCTGCGGCAATGCAACACCGAAATAAACCACTTCGTTGATCTCACCGCGGTCTGTCGCGAGCGACAGTGCTCGGCGGAATTCCTTTTTCCGAAACAGTTTCCGCCATTCCGGATCATTTGTGTTTAGGTTCGGGTAGAGCGCCATATGGGAGCCCTTACCGGTCCGCCAAAGGCGCGTTGTGTAACCGTAGCGTTCTTCGTTTACTTTCAGGAATGGCGTGTTCTTGAACTGCAGATAGCGGCCCTGCAAATCAACTTCGCCACTACCAGCTTTAGCTGGGATCAGCTTACCGGAAACGATGTCCATATTAACCTGGTCGATATAGGGCAATTGCACGCCGTTGGCGTCAACCCGGTGGTAGAAAGGATTGCGTTTGAAGACGAAACGCTCAGCAGGCGGCTCTGTTTGCGCGACCCAGGGCTGCAGCGTGGGCAGGTCTGGATTGTCATTTTTGTAGGCATTATCCTTGCGATTATGCAGGGATGCCCAATTCCGGCGCTTGTTCTTTTTTACAAGAACCGCAAGCTTTTCCGCGTCCTGATACTTCCCGTGGAACTGCTGCAGATAATGCTTCGGCGCGTAGATATACATGGGTGAAGCTTGGGCCAAAGCTGGGATGAATGTGGGGTTTGGCACGGTCCACTCTAGACGAATCTCCGTCTTAGAAACAATTGTCACCTTTGGCGGTTTGCCGTCGGCGAGCATCTTGATTGGCGGACCGGACGGTGACAGCTCTGGGTTATTTGCAACGTCTTCCCACCAATAGCGGAAGTCTTCGGTCGTGAATGGGTGTCCGTCCGACCATTTGTGCCCTTTGCGCAGGCGCAACGTGAATATACGGCCCTCTTCGACCGTATATTCCCTCAAGATGTCCGATACCAATTCAAGCCGATCATTAAAGCCAACAAGGCGGGCATATCCGTACACCACCATCTGCCGGGTTTCTTTAGCTTTTGCCATAAGCACACGGATTTCGCCACCGACTGTTCCTGGCTTTGCACCTTCACGGGTAAAGTCGGCAACGGAAGGTTCTTCAGGCACGCGCTCCGCCACCGGAGGCAACTGGCCCGCAGCAACCATATCTGTGAATACTACGGATTCTTTGTAAACGACCGGTGTTGCACTTGCGCTCGACAATCCAACTACCAAGCCGGAAACTGCGGCAAGGGAAATCAGGCACCGGATATGCATGGCTTTATGCAGCCTCCTTTTGATGTACCGCGACGCGGACATAATGATTGGGCTCAACTTCTTCGAGTTTTGCCGGAGCACCTGGCTGCAGCCCATAAGGGGCTGGCCAATTCGGGGGGGTGGATGCCCGCTCGCCCATCAATTTGGCGAAGTCGAGCGGGTGATCAAGGTCAGGCTCCGGCACGGCGGCCAGCAGACCTTGGGTATAGGGGTGGCGAGGATTAGCGAAGAGCTGCGCTTTCGACGCAATTTCAACTAAGCGCCCAGCGCACATAACCGCAATCCGGTCCGCCATATAATCGACAACAGCGAGGTTATGGCTGACAAACAGATATGTCAGACCAAGCTTGGTTTGCAGGTCTTTCAGCAGGTTCAGAATTTGCGCCTGCACCGATACATCCAAAGCGGAGACAGGCTCATCACACAGGATTAGCTCAGGCTTCAACGCCAAGGCCCGCGCGATGCCGATCCGCTGGCGCTGTCCGCCGGAGAAACTGTGCGGGTAACGTGAAAGATGACGGTCATCGAGGCCGACCAGCTGCATCAGCTCCCGCGCCATCTCCAGCCTATAAGCTGAATCGCCAACCTTATGGATGATCAACGGTTCCAGCAGAATCTCACGCACGGTCATTCTAGGATTCAGTGCGCTGAACGGGTCCTGGAACATGTACTGCATGCGCTTGCGGTAAGGGAACAGACGCTTTGGCGACATATGTGTCAGGTCCATCTGCTTGCCGTCCACATTGAACAACACCTGGCCTTCATCCGGTTTCAGGGCGTTCATGATCATCTTTGAGGTTGTGGATTTACCACACCCAGACTCGCCCACTAGGCCTAAGCATTCGCCGCGCTGGATCGTGAAGCCGACATCATCAACCGCACGGAATGTCTTAGCGTCGCCAATGCCATTGCGAATACGAAAGCTCTTCTTCAAGCCCTGCACATCCAGCAATGGCGGCTCAGCCGGCCTGCCTTGCTTCTCGATATCAGACAGCAAGTGACCGGTCGTGGGCTTAATTTCACGAATGGGGACCAGCCGCTCACCTTCTTTCATGTCAAAGCGGGGAACGGCAGCCAACAAGGCCTTTAAATACGGGTGTTGCGGATTGCGGAAGATATCTTTTACCGCACCCTGTTCCATGACCTTGCCATGGTACATAACCACCACTTCATCAGCGACATTTGCGACAACACCCAGGTCATGGGTGATCATCAGCACGGCCATGTGCAGTTCGACCTGCAGGTCCTTAATCAGCTTCAGGATTTGCGCCTGAATAGTCACGTCCAGTGCCGTCGTAGGTTCATCTGCGATCAGCAGGCTTGGCCGGCAGACCAACGCCATGGCGATCATCGCGCGCTGTCGGAGGCCGCCCGAAAGTTCGAACGGATAGGCGTTAACAGAAATTTCGGGCGTAGGGAAGCCAACGAGCGCCAGCATGTCCTGCACCAGTTTACGGGCTTCCATTTTGTTCGCATCCCGGTGCAGCAGAAGCGCTTCGCCGATCTGGTCGCCGATTGTATGAACCGGAGATAGAGACGTCATCGGCTCCTGGAAAATAATGGAGACCCGGCCACCGCGAATATCACGCATCTGGGCGGATTCGGATTTGAGCTGTACGATATCTACGGGCTCATAGTTCGGGTCGCGCAACGTGATGGAGCCAGATGCGATACGCGCATTCCGGGGCAAAATGCCCATAATTGCCTGGGCCGTGACGCTCTTGCCGGAGCCAGATTCGCCAACAACCGCAACCGTTCCGCCCGGTGGAATGCGAAAAGATACACCGTCCACGGCTTTAACAACGCCACCCTGCGCATCGAACTCGACCCGAAGGTCGGTGACTTCAAGCAGATTGGTCACGGCGTCGCTTTCAGACATTGGTAACATATTCCTCCGCACCATCCATATTCGGCGTGAGCCCCATGGCGGCAAAGTTGACATCGGCGCTCTCAGTCATTGTCAGTCGGTGCTGCTCAATCGCGCGCATGACTCGTGTAGCCAAATCACGGAAATCATGGACGCTGGAATCAACTTTGATCGTTCCCCCAGCGCCATCCAGTCGTAGCTGCATCCATCCCGTCCCTTCGTCGGTCGCCGGTCCCCCTCGGCCCCGTTCGCGCTTCGTCGAGAAATATCTGAGGTCAACGCGAGTTATTTCAGTCCACCTTAGCGCGGTGTGGCTTGCACCTTCTGTCCAAATACCATCATCGGTGACAGCGGTCACAGTTCTGTGACGTCGCCATGTTGACCACGCAAAGCTTAGGAACATCAATACGATGGCACCCAAAATCACGACCGCATAGATGTTTGTATGCGCATAAGCCAAAGGAATTCCAAAAATCATAGCCCCTGCCGCCGCTTGGCCGTAGTCCTTGTACACGGCTCCAGAAGGATAACTAAATCGTTGTTCTGGGCCAGGGTCATGCGATTCGGTCATGCTTTTGTCCCAAAAATCGCAACGAGTGACGGCCAGGATACACGTGGGTCATTTGCAAGCTTGGCAAGCAACGCCTTCAGTGCCGCCCATGCTGTCCGGTCCATGACCAAATGATGCGTTAAAATACCCGTGGGCTCATCCCCATCTGCGGCACCAGTTCGCTTCGCCGCTAAATGCGCAGCGATGCCAGCAATTATATCAGCCAATGGCGCGCCGGTTCGATCATTCCGCCAGTGTATCAAATCCACGTGGGTGTTCACTTCAAGTATGCCATACGCCGCTGAGCGGTCCGCTCTGGCCTTGTAACGCGAAAGGCCAGACAGGCCAGCTTCTGGAAGCCGCGCAAGCAGGCTTGAGGCGGCGCGATTCCACGGCGGCACCAACACTGGCTGCGCCGCATCGCCGAAAAGCCCGGATAGCGTAGCCCGTGCCTGCAAAAGCTCCCCCGTCATGTCGTCCAAGGGGCGATTTGCGGCAAATTCCGACTTCTTTTCGCCCTGAATAGCATGGTTCGCATGGGAAAACCCATGTTGCAAGACAGAAACGTCCTCCAAACCCTGTAATCTTTGCGCCAATTGCACGGTTGCGCCCGCTGGAATCACGGCCAACGCCAATGGAATACGGCATTTGGCACACAAACTAAGCAACCGGTCGAGCGAGTCTGTTGCGTCGACAGCATCGTCATCGCGCAGCCAAAACTGCGGCTTAAGGCCAAGCGCCGCCCAGCGCTCAAGCTCTGCATCCAGCGCACGCCATGCGGTTTCGCTCATTTCTTGCCTGCAAGGGTTTTGACAAGAGCGGATGTCTTCGCTGCACCGCCAATATCAACGCCAGCTGAAGACGACGGCGGGCTCGATAGAGCGCGGTCAATCGCAGCGCCTAACTTGGCTGGCGACAAATCATCCTCCGACACGACTTGCAGCGCCCCCTTCGCCGCTAGCGCTTCAGCACGCAGCGTTTGCTCCGTCTCCAGCCCGCCAGCATAGGGGGCTATGACAGCGCGGGCACCTGCAGCAAGCGTTTCCAAGACAGTGTTATATCCGCCCTGTGAGATGGACAAACGGCAGCGCCGCAACAGGTCCGGAAAATCACGACGTGCGCGCTCCACGATCATATTTCCGCTCGCGGCAGCTTGAACCCCTCGGAAGACGGCGTCTGGCAGATTATGGCCAACCAAAAACCGCCATTTCATATCCCGCGCTATCGTTTCAGGCCGAGCAGCGATTATAGCCCGCAATAATGGCTCCGCAACAGCCCCGCCACCAGCGGAAACGATGATTTCATGCTGTCCATCGGGGCCATCCGGCCCAACGCGCTCATCCACGACATAGCCAGTATAAGCGACACGGTCCGACAATTCAGCGAGATGGGGGAATGTGCGGTCAAACGGCACCAAATCTGGATCACCATGGACGAACACTTGATCATACCAAATGCGCGCCCGCTCCAGCATTTCGGTCATGCGTTCGGGCTTCGCTGGTGCCACCAAAATATCACGCACACTGGCTGCGATCTTGACGTTATCCGCACGCGCCGCTTCCAGAAGCGGGCCCATTTCAAAGCGGAACTGTCGACGGCCAAACGGGAAAAGTTCTGTGATAAGCACATCCGGTTTGAATTCGCGGTACAGGCTGAGGGTCGCTGCCGTTCGCCGTTCACGCCAGGCATCATCGATTTGCTGGTCATTTTCGTCGTGCAGCACTTTGAAATAGATATCGACAGCACGGGCAGACGGCAGCTGCGCCAGCTTTGCCTCACCCGTATCAGTGACGGGGGAGGGTTCGCCACCGCTAGTGACCAGCACGTCAATACCATCCGACGTCATTGCCCGCGCTAACGTCGCCGCACGGGATAAATGACCGATGCCAAGCAGGTGCTGCACCCAAAATAGAACGCGGACAGGCTCAGTCATTATGAGTAGATTCTTTTAAAAAACCTGATGCGCGAAGGATGGCTTTAAGGCTAGGCGCTAATCGCAAGCCTCCACTCTCATGCATAGAACCTTTTGGCATCACGATAGTCCCTCATTTGGCAAGGGCGTATCCAGCGCTACAACGCTTGGGGTCCCATCCGCCGCCAACCGCAGCATATTATACGCCCCATGTTGGCCTTTCACGGGGGATTTTCCCATGAAATTCCAACCCGTTGCCATAGCCACAGCAGCTCTGATAACACCACGATGGCATACAGCAACCGTTGGGCGGCCCCGCACTGCGACCTCCTGAAAGAAAGGCTTCAGGCGGTCCTGGACCATGCGCGGGCTTTCGCCATTGGGGGGGGTAAAATCCAGGCCTCGGGCTTCGTTTTCACGGAAGGCATCACCTAATGTCTCTGCAAGCTCGGCGCGGATACACCCTTCCCAATCGCCCCAGTTCATTTCAATGATCCGATCATCGCTTTGCACAATTCGCCCCAGCAGATGTCGCGCAGTTTCCTGGCAGCGACCCAGTGGGCTTGCAACCCAATCAAAGCCGTTGAGCGCAGCGGGCGTTGCCCAGGTCGCAAGCGCCGCCTTGCCCTCGTCCGAAAGCGTTATATTTCGGCGGCCTTGCAAGCGGCCTTCAGCGTTCCAGGTCGTCGGCGCATGGCGAATGAGAGCAAGCTGCGTCATCGAATGCCTATCCTTGTCAAAACTGTTTCAAGCCGCGCCGCCGCCGCATCAAGCGATTGCGTGGATGCGACCCTGGCAGCTGCGTTTTCACTAAATGCTTGGCGCTCTGCCTGATTTGTCGCCAAGCGTTGCACCGCCGCCGCAAAGGCCCCGGCGTCGCCAAGCGGCGTCAACCATCCAGACTGGCCATCGGCCACAACGCTATGCACGCCGCCTGTACGCCCAGCAACCACAGGCAATCCGCTCGCTTGCGCTTCCAGCATCGCCATGCCGAATGCTTCACCATGGGCGGGCCAGACCATAACATCCGCCGCAGCATAGGTCCGCGCAAGGACGGCTTCATCAAGCGCGCCCAGAAAATGAACGCGGTCTGGCGCGGCCAGTCGTAATTGCGCTTCAATACTTGCGCGCTCCACCCCGTCACCGACAACGAGCAAGCGCCAGTCCGGCGTGTCAGGCATAAGCCGCAATGCATCTGCGAGTGCAGCATACGATGCAGCTTTATCACCACCCCGCATCATGCCGACAGCGAGCAGCCAAAGCGTATTCGAATCTACCCCAATAGCCGTAGCAATGCCCGCCCTTGCTTCGTTACGAATTTCTCCAGCGCTGGCATAGGGGACAGCGTCCAGGAAGGGAGGGAAATCAATCAGCGTACTTTCGTCATCAAGCAATGGTGCCAAGCATGCAGCATCATTTGGATTGAGGCATAGGATTGCCGCCGCCTCACGCACGCAATGAGCGACGCGCTTGTGGCTCAAATCCCATGGCCCGCCAGCGCGTTTCGGCGCGTAGCTGGCTTCCGCCAATACATAGGGAATACCCATCCGCGCTGCCGCCTCAGGCCCGAACCAATCTCCCGCCTTATAATAGAGATGATAGGTGAACCAGAAATTCGCACTGCCACCCAATGCTTGGATGGCAGCATCTGCCCTGGCATCCCCGCCCGCCGCCATTTCCGCCTGCACAGCGGGATCACCTGCGGGTTCGCGGCTTCGAAAATCTGAAGCAAGCGGCGTATCCACGCCAATGCGTTCGAATGCCGCCTGAAACAGCCGCGCGATCCGGCGATCGCCGGAAGGTGCTGGATGGTGAGGCGGCTTCAGAGGTGCGTAGAATGCAGCGCGCATTAAGCCACCGCGCGGCGACCGGCATCCTGTGTCAGGAGTGCAGCGATCTGGTCCACGCCTTCATTGAAATCAAACTCTGACCGGACATGCATTTCCGCCGCCCGGCCAAGCCGGAGCCGCTGATCCGGCTTGCGGATCAAGCTTTCAAGCGCATTCGCTACAGCCGCTGCATCGCCCGGCGGCGTGAGCAGGCCAGTTTCTTCATGGCGAATAAATTCTGGTATCGCGGAGACATCTGATGCGATAATCGACAGCGCCTGGCTCGCAGCCTCCATCAGCACATTCGGCAACCCATCCCGATCGCCATCTGCCGCGATTTTTGCTGGCAGTACGAAGAGATCTGCAGCGCCATAGGCCGAAATGACATCAGCCTGCGCCATCGCCCCCCGCCAGGTGATTTTTTCGGCAAGGCCAAAGCTTTCCGCCTGTCGTTTCAAAGCATCCAAGAGCGGCCCCCCGCCGATGTGGTCTAAGCGCCAATGCAGATGATTCGGCAGCATGGAAAGTGCTGTGATCAGATCCTCCAGGCCCTTTTTGGGCACGGCCCGGCATACAGTCACCAGCTTAACCGGCGCATCAGGCTTAGAGCCATCCGCCATGCTGTGGGGTGGAGCGGAGGGAAAACGGCGAAGGTCAAGGCCATGATAAATAAGGTGCACCCGCCCCCGAGGGGTACCGCCCGCAGAGGCCAAGTTTGCCAGATGCGCAGCACCAGTGCCGGTGCAGGTTGCAGCCCATTCGCAATTAGCCAGCTTCTCCCGAAGTTCCCAATCAGGCGATGTCCAGATATCCTTGGCGTGGGCGGATACGCTCCATGGCCGCATCGATAGGATCGCGGCATAGCGGGCGACACTGGCGGGCGTATGCAGGAAATGCGCGTAGATATGGCCGATATCATCCGGCATTTCCGCCGCCAATACCAAGGCCTGCCCAAACCGACGTACGCGGTTGCGTGTCCGGTCGCGTTTTAAGTCCCGCCGCCAAACGGCATAGGCAGTTTTGTAGAGTGGGCCATCACGCAGCTTGCGCCATGCCCTGAACACGCGCATCGGCTCATGATGCAGGTATTCCGGCAAATAGCTAATTGGCGCTTCAATTTCACTGTGAATCGGATGGCGCTTTTCGTCTGTCGGATGGCGAAGCGAGAAAAACTTGAGCTCAAAGCCTCGTTCCTCCAGCCCGCGCAATTCTTGTGCGATGAAGGTCTCAGAGAGGCGCGGGTAGCCTTTCAGCAGAACGGCAACGGTCTCTCCATTAGGCATTTCGTTAAGGTTACTCAATGACTAAGGCTCATGGCGAAACGCCTTGGCCGGCCAACTTCAGGCCCGGGTCGCGGCCTGCTTCAAACGCCCTACCCGTGAGCCGTCGCACACTTGGCAGACCGTCCAGCAGCCCTGGCACTACAACACTTGAAGGCTTCGACTGGTTTGGCAAACGACGAAGCGCGGTGGCCATTGCCTCTGCCGTGCGTGGGCCGTCGCCATCTAGGATGCCCGTTAAACCAAGGTCCGCAGCACGGCTCGCACGGATATACTGCTCCATGCGTGGCTTCGTGCGCGGCATGATAATCGCACGCTTATCGAAAGATAGAATCTCACAGAATGTATTATATCCACCCATGGCGATCACGCCTTCTGCAGCGTCAATCAGCGTTTCGACATGTGCGTCGAATGTCAGCCCATCGACGGAGTCAAGTTGGGCACAACGCTCGCGGAACTCGCGCTGGCGATCCTGGCTCATGAATGGGCCGAATACGATGAGCGCGCGCGGATGCAAATCAGGAGTTGCCTCATAGGCGCGCAGGACCCAATCCACCAGGTCCTCGCCATCACCACCGCCACCTGGCGTTACCAGAATAAACGGCTCATCGATCAACGAAAGCGCTTCTAAGGAGCTTGGCGTTTCAGGTGCCTCACGCTCCAAGTATCCGGTGTAAACAAGTTTCCGGCGAACAGATTCCGATACGTTCAATCCCGCCAATGGCTCGCAGATATGCGGCAGGCCATAAACCCAGATTTCATCATAAAGGTCACGCAGGGCCGGCATCGCGTTTTTGCGTTCCCATTCCGGTGCCAGCTGGTCCGGCTCATCCATCACATCGCGGAGGCCAAGCACGAGGCGACACCCGAGCGCCTTCAGCATGGATAGCGTTTCATGGCATTCACCGCGCAGACCTAACGGCTCCTTGTCGACAATGAAGATATCTGGATCAAATACTTCCGCCGTGTGTTGAATAATGGAGGCGCGAATTGAGAGCGTATGTTCCGGTGCTAAATCAAGCGCAAGGCTTGTATAATCACCATCGGATAATTTGATCATGCCGGGCACACGCACGAAATCGACCCGGGAAGCAAAATCAAAGCTGCCGATGATCGGCGAGCCTGAAAGAATCAGCACGGATAAATCTTCATAGGCCTTGACCAGTGCATTGGCGATCGCGCGACATCGACGGAGATGGCCGAGGCCAAAGCTGTCATGGCTATAAATCAGGACGCGTTTTCCACCCTGACGGCGCACCGGCACGTTGGTTGGCGTCATCGCTTCGCCACCTCCTTCACTGCATCTGCCCTATCGAGCGCACACGTATCCTCAAGCCTGCAGGGCTCCGAAGGCTTATGAGTGCTCTCACAAGCCCTTGCAGGTCTTCACATATGACATAACCGTTCGCGGCAGGAAAGGGTTCCCGCTGGTTCAGATGTTACAGCACGGATTAGCGCCCGACGGGCGTTGAGTTTGTGCCCAAAGGGGGCGTTTTACCCAAGAATCGTATGGTGTAGTCTGTCGCTTAGTGGTAGTCGAAGACATTGTCTTTGAAGGCAAGCGCAATCGCGCGCGATTTGGTCAGTGCAAGAGTACGCGTGTTGGGGAGCAAACTATGAGCAACGGCGGCGTAATGGCAGGCAAACGCGGCTTAATTATGGGCGTTGCGAATGACCGTTCGCTGGCCTGGGGCATCGCTAAAGCTGTGGCTGATGCTGGCGGCGAACTGGCGTTCACCTACCAAGGCGAAGCACTGGAAAAGCGCGTTCGGCCATTGGCTGAAAGTGTAGGCGCGAAGCTCGTGCTGCCATGCGATGTTACATCAGCCGAGAGCATGGACGCCACATTCAAGACGCTAAAGGATGAATGGGGCACGATGGACTTTGCACTCCACGCCATCGCCTATTCGGACAAGAACGAGCTGCGCGGTCGCTATGCCGACACCAGCCGTGAGAATTTCCAGCGCAGTCTAGACATCTCCTGCTTTTCCTTCACCGACATGTGCCGTCGCGCTGGGGAGATCATGCCGAACGGCGGCAGCCTGCTGACACTGACCTATCTGGGTGCCGAGCGCGTTGTTCCCCATTATAACGTTATGGGCGTCGCCAAGGCAGCACTGGAAGCTAGTGTGCGCTATTTGGCGCAGGATTTTGGCAAAGATAGTATTCGCGTGAACTCACTGTCCGCTGGACCGGTTAAAACTCTTGCTGCTTCTGGCATCGGTGACTTCCGTTACATTCTGAAATGGAATGAGCTGAACGCGCCGATGGAGCGGAATGTAACGATTGAGGATGTGGGCGGTGCTGGCATGTACCTCCTGTCCGATCTTGCCCGTGGTGTTTCCGGCGAAAATCACCATGTGGACGGCGGCTATCACGCCGTTGGCATGCTGAACACACGGAATGCGCGCGAAGTGTCAGCACTTTTGGCGGATTTTAAAGAAAAGGAATAGCCGCTTATGGCTGGCAATAGTTTTGGCCAAGCCTTTCGCTTCACCACCTGGGGCGAGAGCCATGGGCCTGCAATAGGCTGTGTAATTGATGGATGTCCTCCAAGTGTGCCGCTGTCTGAGGCCGATATTCAGCCATATCTGGACAAACGCCGTCCGGGGCAATCCCGCTTCGTCACACAGCGCCGGGAACCGGATGAAGCGCGCATTGTCTCTGGCGTGTTTGAAGGCCTGACGACGGGCACTCCGATTTCCATCGAAATTCAAAATGCTGACCAACGCTCCAAGGATTATTCTAAGATCGCGGCGCAATACCGCCCTGGCCACGCAGATTTCTCATACGATGCCAAATATGGCCACCGGGATTACAGAGGTGGCGGACGCTCTTCCGCTCGCGAGACAGCAATGCGCGTTGCTGCTGGCGGCGTAGCTCGGAAAGCGCTGAGGTTCATTTTGGGTGAATCTGCAATTATTCGTGGTGCTGTCGCTCAGATTGGTCCAGATTATGCGGACCGTTCCCAATGGAATTGGGATGAAGTGGATCAAAACCCATTTTTCTGCCCAGAAGCGGCAACAGCTGTCCGCTGGGAAGGCTTGGTCGACGCTGCCCGCAAGGATGGGTCGTCCCTGGGTGCTATTATTGAAATCGTCGCGGAGGGGTTTCCAGCAGGCCTTGGCGAGCCGATCTACTCAAAGCTCGACAGCGATATCGCGTGCGGCCTGATGACAATCAATGCCGTCAAAGGTGTTGAGATCGGTGACGGCTTCGCCGCTGCGGCCATGCGGGGGGAAGATGCACACGATGCTATGCGGGCTTCAAACAAGGGCGGTGTGCGGTTCGAGAGCAATCATGCGGGCGGCATACTGGGAGGTATTTCCAGCGGCCAACCCATCGTTGCACGGTTCGCAGTGAAGCCAACCAGTTCCATTCTCATCCCCCGGCCTAGCGTTAATCGTGACGGCGAGGAAATTGAGGTCCGCACAAAGGGCCGCCACGATCCCTGCGTCGGCATCCGCGCTGTGCCAGTGGGCGAGGCTATGGTTGCAGTTATCCTTTTGGATCACCTGCTGCGCCAGCGCGGCCTTCGCGGTCCTGAATGGCCAGATGCAAAACGCCAATCGGATCACGTGGAGGGACAGGCTACGGGCTGAACCGCAGTCAATATTCTTTCAAAACAAAGGGCTGTGGACATTTTTAAGCGTCCGCAGCCCTTCTGCATTTGGGCGAGTGTGGAGGCCTATTAGGCCTTCTTGCGAATAGCCGCAGCATTCACTGCATCGGACACATCGCCTGCGAACTGCTTGAAGTTTTCTTCGAAATCTGCGGCAAGGCTTTGCGCCGTCGTATCATAGGCGTCCTTGTCGGACCAAGAACCGCGTGGGTCCAGGGCTTCAGCCGGGACATCCGGGCAGCTTTCTGGCACTTGGAGGCCAAAGTTCGGGTCTTCGCGCAAAGGCGCATCAGCCAATACACCATCAAGAGCGGCTCGCAGCATTGCCCGGGTGTGCTTGATCGACATGCGATGGCCATTGCCATAAGCGCCGCCTGTCCAGCCCGTGTTCACCAGCCAGCAATTCGCCTCACTGGCTGCAATGCGTTCACCAAGTAATTTGGCGTATTCGGTTGGCTTCCGTGTCATGAACGGCGCGCCGAAGCAGGTGGAGAACGTCGCCTGCGGTTCTGCGCCTAGGCCCTTTTCCGTACCAGCGACACGCGCCGTGTAGCCGGAAAGGAAGTGATACATTGCCTGTTCGGGTGTCAGCTTAGAAATTGGTGGCAGCACGCCAAACGCATCCGCTGTCAGCATAATAACATTGGTTGGATGCGGGCCTTGGCCAGTTTCAGACGCATTCGGAATGAAATCCAGCGGATAGCAGGAGCGGGTATTCTCTGTGAGTGACCGGTCCCCCAAATCAAGCGCACGGGTAATGGGGTCCATTACAACGTTTTCTAGCACTGTACCGAAACGCTGTGAGGCCGCAAAAATTTCAGGCTCAGCCGCAGCGGAAAGGTCAATCACTTTGGCGTAGCACCCGCCTTCAAAATTGAAGACGCCTTTATCGCTCCAGCCATGCTCATCATCACCGATCAGTGTGCGGCTAGCGTCTGCGGAAAGTGTGGTTTTGCCGGTGCCGGAAAGGCCGAAGAAGATGGCGCTATCGCCTTTCGGGCCAATATTGGCAGAGCAATGCATCGGCATAACGCCCTGGGGCGGCAGCAGATGGTTCATCAGCGAGAACACGCTCTTCTTGATTTCACCGGCATAGGAGGTACCAGCAATCACAATCACATGCTTGGTCAGATTAGCCGCGATCACGGTCTCGGACCGGCTTCCGTCGATCGTTGGGTCTGCCTTAAAGCCGGGGGCTTGGATCACAACGTAATCTGGTTCAAACGAATTCAGATCTTCGCGCGCTGGGCGGATAAACATGTTGCGGGCAAACAGATTGTGCCACGCCTGTTCCGTAATCACGCGGACCTTAAGGCGGTAGCCTGGATCGGCACCCGCATAGAGATCCTGCACATACACCTGGCGATTCTGGAGGTATGCACGCACACGGTGATGCAGCCGATCAAAGGCTTCAGGTGACATTGGCTGATTGACAGCACCCCAGTTCACCTCGTTCTCAGAAAGGCTATCACGGACAATAAATTTGTCCTTGGGGGAGCGGCCGGTGTGCTGACCAGTTTCGCAAAGGAGCGCACCGCCAGCCCCAATATGGCCATCGCCTGCAGCGACAGCGGCTTCGTAAAGCGCTTCAGCGCCCAAGTTCCATTGAGCGCCGGCCACCTGGCCGAGGCCGTGACGTTCGAGCCGTGATGTGGTGTCCACCGGATTCGTTTCCTGAAGCGATTTGCGTTTGGGGTCCCCGCTCAGCTAGCCAAACCACCCCCATCATTACAACGAGGTATTGACCGCACCGAACCCTTCAAACATAGGTGCCCGCTAGTCACGCTTGCAATAAGACAAACCTGCTAACGCCTGCGCGTTTTGCCGATTGCGGCCCTATGTCACGGATTTCCAGTGGATAGCTTGATCATTTCCGGGTCTAGCGTCACAGCTCGGCCAAACCCAGCGACGAGATGCGCAGACGTGAGCGCCAGCCGATAGAGCTTCATATCGCCGAAATCGATGTAAAGTAACGATTCGGGCCGAGCCGCGAGGTAGGCGGCCCGATCCCGGTCCAAAGACAACAGGACGGTTCCCTGAACTGTCAATCTAGCCGTCTTCAAGGGCTGCCTCGGGTTTACAACACCACTGAATAGCAAGCTGGCAGCCCCGCCGACAGCCATTGCGGCACCTAAACCACGGCCGTGGGCGGAAAGGTCTGACGCCAGGACGAGCGGCGCACCGTCAGCTCCCAACGCAGGTGCGGTGAAGGCGGCGTAAGGCTCCCCGTCGACTGCAACCGCCAAGGTCGCTGACAATGCTTCCTGCATGAGCTTCGCAGAGAGCGAGGCATCCTCGGCATTGGCTTCTGGCCGAACCGGGCGGTCCGCAACCATCAGCCTAAAATGCCTTAGCGCCCAGCAACTTCTGGCCAAGCAGAACAGCGACGCATTGATGGGACTTATAAGCCATCGTCATCGCTGCTTCCGCTGCTGGCAGAACTTCCTCTGCGCTGTCGGCACGCAGCACGACAAATTCGCAGGCTTTCAGGATGTTCTCGACAGATAGGCCCATGGGCATCTGCCATGGATTTCCTTCACCAAAATCACCGCGCATTGTCATAAAGGTGACGAATGGAAACCGGCCAAGGCGCGGTAAGGAGAACATGTTTACGCAGTTTCCAGCGCCGCTGGACTGCATCAACAAAACGGATTTTTTGCCGCCGAGCCAAGCACCGGCAGCCATGGCCACGCCTTCTTCTTCAGTCGTGAGCGATACGGCGTGGACGTTCTCATCCTCCAAGGACCGCTCGATCATTACCCGATGCCCAGCATCCGGCACATAGCTTATCTGGGTAACGTGGTGCTTTTTGGTCAGCAGGTCGTACATTTCATGCGCCCAGGGCTGGTCGTCTGCCATCATGACCTCACGGTGTTTGAAACTATTCGATGCGAAAGCCTAGCGCAATCAGGCCAGCCCCGCCATCTCGGTCGCATCCGCGCGGCTGAAGCCACTTTTCTCCGCAGCCTGAAGGATCGAATCCCAAGCGATATCGGTAATGGGAACGCCGGTTGCTAAGCGCTCGGCCTTGCGGGCGCGCTCAGGCTCGCCGGGAACAAGTACTTCAGTATGCCCTGCGGCAGGCGTCGAGCTTTTGACGAAATCGATATAGCCCTTCACGTCCGGGGCGAAGAAATTGTCCTCCTCCATGAACGCATCAATTGTCAGGTAGATTGAAAGCATACCGTTGGCAAAATTTCGTGGGCCAGGGCCAGCCGCACCGTTACCGGTGAGCGACCCGCCAAGCAGTTCGCACATAAGCGCCAAGCCGGAGCCCTTATGTTCGCCCATGGCGCGGATCGCTCCTTTGCCATTGCGGCCATCAGGCGGCGCATCTGGGCCAGCGCTTCCATAGAGGGCATCTGGGTGCTGGCTGAGCTTACCATCTTCATCAATCAACGCGCCTTCGGGCAAGCCTTTGCCGCCCTTGGCCGCGACCAGGACTTTGCCTTCAGCAACAACCGATGTCGCAAAATCTAGAATATGCGGCGGCCCGTTTGGCTGTGGGACGCCAACGCAGAAGGGTGCCGTTGAGAACCGGCGCTCGCGGCCGCCGAAGGGTGCTACGAGTTCACTGCCCCGCGCATTGACGAAATGGATCGAGACGAGGCCATCCGCCGCCGCCTGTTCCGCCCAGGCACCAACGCGGCCGATATGGCCAGCATTCTTCAGCGTGACGATGGATACTTCCATCTCTTTCGCTTTCTTAATGCCGATATCAACGGCGAGCGGTGCCACTGTCTGGCCAAAACCCATTTGGCCATCAACAACCGCCAGCACGGGCGACTCCTTGGCTATGCGGATGCCCTGCCCTGCCTTAATCAGCCCCATCGCCATCCAGTCTACATAGCGCAAAGAGCGGATGACGCCGTGGCTGTCATGGCCCGTCAGGTTGGCTGTGACCAGATTGTCAGCGACGCGCAATGCTTCCACATCATCACATCCGGCATGGCGGAACACTGCGGCGACCACATTGGTCAGCCGGTCGGCGGCAATATCAGGCATGGGATATGAGCCTCGCTAATTGAAGTGCGATTGGACCAGCAACTGCGGCAGCCACAAGCAAAGGATCGGGAAGAACAGCATCAGGATCAGCACAATGCCATCGGTTATGAGGAAGGGTATTGCGCCCTTCATAACCTTTGTCACCGGTACACCCGTTGTGCCACTCACCGCAAACAGGTTCAAGCCAACCGGCGGGATAACGCCGCCCATTTCAATCGCAATCGCCGCCAGAATGCCCAAATGGATCGGGTCTACCTGCAGTGTTAGCGCAACTGGGAAGAAGATTGGTACGGTCAGCACAAGGATCGCGACGCCCGTCAGGAACATCGACAGGAACAGCATGACGACCAGCAGAACCGCCAAGAACTCCATCTGACTGAAGCCCTGGTCCGTCACCCAAGCCGCAACGTGCTGCGGCCAGCCTTTATTCGCCAGCAGAAACTGGAACACGCCGACACAGCCAAGCAGGAAGTAGACGATAGCCGTTAGATTGATCGTCCGCTGGGTGGTTGGCAGCAGTTCCTTGAAGAACGGGTTGTTGTACGCCACGATGGCATAGAACGTATGGATCACAGCACAGACAACCGCCCCAGAGACGATGAAGAAGCCGAAGAGCACCGGAAGCAGGGAGCCATAGGACGCAAGGTCGCCAAACGCTAATAGACCACCTGTGCCAATGGCACCGCCAATCGCAAACTGCATGACCTTAGACCGGGTCGATTTGTCGGAACTGTTGACGATGCCGAAGACCAATGAATAACCGGCAGCAGCAGCACCGGCTTCTGTCGGGGTAAAGACACCGCCATACAGGCCGCCAAGGACGCAGACTGGCATCAGCAAAGCTGGCCAGGCACTTAAGGTCGACCGGCCCAAGTGCGAAATGCTGAACTTACCGCCAGGCAATTTGATGAAGAGCGAGATGCCAATGATGATCACTGCATCGGAAACCGCAAGCATGAGACCAGGCGTGAACCCGGCAAAGAATAGTTTCACAATCGATTCTTCGGTGATGATGCCGTAGAGGATCAGCGTAATACTTGGTGGGATTAGAATAGCGATGCCGCCACCGCACGCGATAATGCCGGTCGCCATCCATACGGGATATCCGCGTTTGATCATTTCTGGATAGGCGATGATGCCCATGGCAGCCGCCATAGCGGTAGAAGAGCCGGAAATGGCACCAAACATAACAGCAGCCAGAAGCGTCGCATATGCAAAACCGCCTGGCACCCAGCCAACAAGTGCATCGGCGAAATCAAACAGCTTCCTGATAAGGCCCGTCTTTTCCATAAGAAAACCGGCATAGATAAAGAAGGGAATGGCCATCAACGTGTAGCTGTTGAGGAACTGGAAGAAGGCACGGAAAAGCGCTTTTGACGACAGAAACGGGTCGCCGACAATCACGAGGATCGTTGCGCCAGCAAGCGCAATGCCAATTGGCGCCGCTGCAAGCATGAGGCCGATCATTGAGCCGCCAAGTGTCCACATGTGATTCGTATCCTTGGGAGTATGCGGGTTAGCGGATCAGATGTCCGTATGGATTTCAGCCGGTGCCCATTCGAACACCTTCTTGCCCATGAGTTCGCGGATATCCTGGTACAGGTGAAAAATCGTCACCAGCGCCATCAGGGCAAACGCGGACAGCAGCAGCAATTGGAACGGCCAAAGCGGCAGGAACATGCTCTGTGACATGCGCCCCATATTGTAGGTCCGCTCAACCGCGAAATGGCCCCAATACACAAAGAAGCTGAAGAAGAACAATGAAAAGCCGGACACGAAAATCCGTGCAACCAGCACCACCTTGCCGAAGCCGCGATTACGCAATACGTCGGTGAAGGCGCTCATCACCAAATGGGCACGCTTGGCCTGGGTCACAGCAAAATAGAAAAATACCGAACCAATGATCACATAGATCACGAAGTCCTGGCCCCATTCGAAGACGACGCCGAACATATACCGGCGGACTATCTCTAAGATCGCAAATAATGTTCCGGCCAAAAGGCCAAGAGCTGCAATATTGCCAACGATCTTATCCAGGAACCAACGAATGCCTCGGTAGATCGTGTCCATGACGTCATCCATGACGCTCTTCCCTGATAGGCGCTTTTAGCTTGCGCTCGTGTCGGCGCGGCGAGCTAACTATTTAGTCCAGAACTTAAGACACCAAGGGCCACCGCGCAGCAGCGCGACGACCCTGTAGGCGTATCAGAAGCGAAGATTATTTCTTCTTCTTGGGCTTCTTGTAGCGTTCGTAAGTGGTGAACCACTTGGCCATAGCAGCGCAGTTCGTCTTTTCCAGATCACTGGACCCGACTGGGTTAGCTGCAACAGCAGCAGCTGCTTCCATTGCGAACTTGTCGACCCACATGTTGGCTGCATCAGGCGTCTTGGATTTGATCCAATCAGCAGTAGCGGTGCCAGCAGCAGTCTTGATCGCACCCGCTTCAGCAGCATTCATGATGTAGATGCCAGGCTTGGACGGGTCTTTAGTCTCATACTTGTCGACGAGACGCTTGTCGTTGCAGAAGTTGATCTTCTTCTGGAACGGCAGCACTTCTTTGACAATGATGCCGTTAAGGATCGACTGCTGTTCCGTGTCCAGCTTGTTCCACCAGCTGTTGCTAGCGCCAATCCAGTAGTAATCGCCAACGATGCCGTTAATGCCGGCGATCGTGAAGAACGGTGCCTGGTCTTTGGTGGAGTTGAACCCGCCAAGGCTGGTCAATAGGCCATCGATAACACCGGTCTGCAAAGCAGGCGGCACATCGCCAAAGGCCATGGTGGTTGGGTTTGCACCGATAGCGCCAAGCAAGGCGTTTTCAGCAGGGCCCATGGAACGCATCTTCTTGCCTTTGAAATCCGCTGGGGCAATCAAACGGCTGCCAGAACCAGCACCCATATACATGGACAGGTGGCCGGATCCGAAGATGTGCACGTCATGCACTTTGTTCATGCGATCTTGCAGGAACTTGAAGGTCTCAAAGCTGTCGAGGCTGTTGATTGCGCCCGGCGTGGTCAGCAGCTGTGCGCCAACAACAACGTTCATGTATGGATCGACCGCAGCGGTCTTACCGAACTGCCCCCAGGTCATTTCCAGGTTGCCATCGGTCATAGCTTCAACGGCTTCTGGAATGCGGTAAAGCGATCCAGCGAAGAACAGGCGAACTTCAGAGCCCGGCATTTTCTTCTCAACCAGTTCCTTAAACAGAGACATGGAAATGCCAGCCGGATGCGGCGGGCCTGTAAGATCAGCGGCGATACGGATCGTAACTGGCTTAACATCGGCCATAGCCGACGCAGCACCAACGACCGTAAGCGCGGCTGCAGCGACTGCAGACAGAAGTGATTTCTTGCCTTGCGCGAGGTTCATCGTGTTTTCTCCCTGTGAGACACGTTTGTTAAAGACACATTTTCGGTCTTGGTCGTGCGGCCATGGCAAAGAGCATGGGCACAACACCATATTTATAGCGTCTCAAAGGCCGCTGCGCGAGTCGTTTAATAGCGCATTAACCCGTATATTCGGTCAGGATATGACATTTATGGGCTTACCATCCAGCCAAGCCCGAATGCATTCGACCGTCTCACCATAAAAAATCCGGTAGGTATCCTCCGTGACGTAGCCCAGATGCGGCGTCAGAACGGCGTTGTCGAGCGTACGGATCGGGTGGTCTGCCGGCAAAGGCTCAACACCGAACACGTCAATACCAGCGCCACCAATCTGCTTATTTTGCAGGGCTGCCAGCAGCGCATCCTCATCAATGATGGGGCCACGTGAGGTATTGACGATATAGGCTTCAGGCTTCATCAGCCCCAATTCTCGCGCGCCAACGAGGCCGCGTGAGCGTTCGGACAGCACCAGATGCACAGAAATAAAATCCGATTGCTGAAACAACTCATCCTTCGTGACAAGCTCAACCCCACATTCGGCAGCACGTTCCGCCGTCAAGTTCTGGCTCCATGCGATAATGCGCATGCCGAAAACTTTAGCATATTCTGCCACCTCAGCGCCCAATCGCCCAAGGCCAAGCAGCCCGAGCGTGGCACCTTTCATGGCTTTGCCCACGCCGATCTGCCAGCGCCCCTGCCGCATTGCAGCACCCGATTGCGGAATCTGGCGGCCAAGGGACAGCATGAGCGCGAACGCCAGTTCAGGCGTCGGCGTGGCGGATCCGCGCGTCCCACAGACCATAACATCCCGCGCCTGGGCCGCCTGAATATCGATGGCCGCGTTGCGCATGCCTGTTGTCGCGAGCAGCTTCAGATTAGGCAGACCATTAATGACATCCGCATTTATCTGGGTTCGCTCGCGCATGGGGCAAACGATATCGAAGGGCTGCAAACGCTCTATCACCCGCGCCGTATCGCCAATAGGATCGCGGAAATATGTTACGTCCAGCCCGCTCCAATGCGCCATACCCTTGGCAATACCCTGATAATCATCCAACACTGCAATCTTCGTCATAAAACCCGCCTCAGTTTTGACCGTTTTGATGATCTACGATGCCCACAAGCCTTGCCCCTGTCCAGCCAAGGCACGATAACAGGTTGGCTTGGGGCAAGCATTCATGGGCGGAGACTCTAGGGTATGATCGATATGGCAGAGTGTGCACCTGGTGCGGTCTGGAAACCTCGGCTTTTGCGGCTGATAGCGACATTCGCAGCTTTGAGCATGCTTGCCGCGTGCCAGGCTGACAACAAACCTGTCACACAGCGCCCCGTATCGCCTCCGCCACGGGTAAATCAAGCGGACTTAAACCCGCCGCAGACGCCAGTTAAGCCACTGGAACCCGTCGCTCCGTTGCGCAATGGCCCCATTCGGGTTGCCTTGCTGGCACCGCTTTCCGGCGATTTTGCTGAAGCTGGCCGCGAACTTTCCAATGGCGCTGCGATGGCGCTGTTCGATACGCCGGGCGTTCAAGCCGAATTAATGGCCTTTGATACGGCAGGCGATGCAGCCCAAGCCAACGCCGCTGTCTCACAGGCTGCTTCCCAACAAGCTGATATTATTACCGGCCCGCTATTTGGCCAGAATGCCGCTGGAATTGCAGACTCTCTGGCGGCTGAAGGGCTGGTGGCGCTTGCGTTTTCAAATGATGGCAGCGTCGCCGGACAACAAGTCCTTGTCATGGGGCGCACTGCAACTGCAGAAACCGCGCGCATTATCCGCCATGCTGCAAGTAATGGCGCACGCAATATCGCGATCTTCGGTAAATCTGGGGCCATTGGAAACGCCGTCGTGAGACAAGCAATTGCTGAGCAATCGGCGCAAAACGGCCTCCGCATTCAACGCGCACTATACGCCCCGGACACGAGCTACACCCAGATTGCAAAGAATGTAGCAGCGCTTCTGCGCGCCCGTTCGAGGGATAATAGCCGCAGCGCCGAAGCGCTTCTGCGCGCCCGTTCGAGGGATAATAGCCGCAGCGCCGCAGCGGTTTGTTTACAGGCAGATTTGACCGCAGCGGATAATCCTGCAGCTCGCTTGCTTGCCCTATCCGCCAATCAACCCATCGCTGAGGGTGAACAGTTCCGGGAGCTTGCAGGGTTCTACACCCAGATGACGGGTGCAGGATCAACCCGTAAATCTGCTATCGCAGCCGTTGTTGGGCGCTATCGCAGCGCTGCCGACCTTGGCAGTGGGCGGGTTGACGCTGTGCTGCTGACTTTGTCCGGCGCCGAACTCTCAACCGTGGCACCGATGTTCCAGCTATATGACGCCTGCGTCGCCGGGGTGCGCTTGCTAGGACTATCCAGCTGGAATGATATGGACCCGACCCGTGCGCGCGAATTGCATGGCGGCCACTACCCCTCCGAACCATTCAGTGACGCCTTTGACAATCGCTATCAGCGGGCATTCGGCGAGTTGCCGACAGAACTTGCAGGTGTCGCTTATGATGCTGTTAAGCTGGCGCTGAGCGCTGCAGACGGCGGTGAAGCTCGCCCCCTGCCAGCCGAAGTGATTGCCGCTTCCGGGAAAGTAAATGGTGCGCTCGGACCCGTTGCGATGTCTGCCGCTGGCGTTGCTTTGCGGCCATTGGAAGTGCTAGAAATGCGGCCAGTCGGCGTCTTCCCGGTCTCGCCCGCGACAATCGTAGATCCATCTGTGCCGGGTGTACTGCAGCAGGTGGGTGCAGGGTCCTAAAGGACGCGTCGCCAGATAATCCGAGTGAAACGGATCGTATAAAGCGCGCCGCCAGTAGCGACAATCAAGCCAATCGCCGCTGGAATCCATGCGCCTTTTGCAAGGGAAGCCTGGGCGAAATCAGCACCGAGAACCAAAGCCGGCAGGCTAATTGCCAGGTGCAAAACAACCTTCCAGAGCAGTAACATTTCCGGTGGTCGCGCCCAGGCGGGCCCCAAATCTGCATCTGGCCGGAGATCACGCAGCAATCGATATAGGCGTCGATAGGCCCAGACGAACAGAACCATAACGAACGCGAGCAAACTGTATGCGGCCCAAAGCTGGTGATGCGCTGCCTCAATTGCTGGTAAACCAAAGACAGCTGCCAGCATGACAGTCGCCCCAATTGCCGCTGCCCATCCGAGCCATCGGTCAATGACAGCGCGGCCACGGTCGTCCACTCGGAAGGCCGGGCCGAACAAGCTTAAGGGATAATAAATCCAATCAACCCCGTCCCAATCATAGGCGAAGGTGGTCGATTGTTTGCTCTTAGGAAGAAACACGTTTCTAGACCGCCGCCGTTATGAATGTGAGCGGCAGGCATGACGCTGCTGGCCCAATCCGTCAACTGCGAATGTGACCTCCTTTTGATCCCGCGCGATCTCCTCTCCCCTGAATACGAGATCACCAGGGGCCGCTGTGTGAGGCATATCTGCCACCACCACATCAATCGTTGATAGGGTTGGACCAAGCGCCAGCCACCCGGCAGCAGGGTCTGTCACAGCGATTGCCCGCGCGCCGGGCCAACCCTTTGCGCCAACGATATGGGCGATACCAACCAAAAGTGGTCCCGCCGCTTCCGGGATGTCTGCATGAGGGCCGATAAGCTCAAGGCCATCTACTGGCGCATCGCCAAAAAATATCTGGCCAAGGTCAGTGATCGGCACCGCGAGTTCGGGTGCGCCCTCAACTGGCGGCAGCGTGTTTGGTTCAATCGAGTAAAGAATATCGAGATCAACTGGACTGAAATTCTCTGGCAATATGTCAATCAGGACATAAGACAGATCACGTAGCGCGCCGCTACGGTCGAGCATACCGGGAAGTATGCGCGTTGGCGTCTTGTAACGAACGAGGCGCATCAGCGGGCGCTAGTGGCACGCAGACTTGATCTCACAAGTCGCCCCCCTTGCAGAACCAGCTTCTTAACGCCCAACGACACTCTGCGATTGCTCACCAAGGCCTTCAATACCGAGGCGCATTGCGTCACCAACATTCAGCCATTGCTGCGGGTTCATGCCGGCACCAACGCCAGGCGGCGTGCCGGTCATGATAATGTCGCCCGGAAGCAACGTCATGTATTCAGAGACGAAGCTGACGATCTGCTTCATGTTAAATATCAGCTTGTCAGTCGAGCCGTTCTGAACCTTCTTGCCATTAACCTCGAGCCAGATGCTGAGCTTTTCTGGGTTCGGCACTTCGTCCTTGGTCACGAGCCAAGGGCCAACCGGCGCCCAGCCATCACCGCTTTTGCCTTTGGTCCACTGGCCAGCGGGCCGTTCCTGCTGGAACTCACGCTCCGAAACATCATTGCCCACGGCATATCCCGCCACATGATCAAGCGCCGTTTCCTTTGAAACAAACGAGGCCATGGAGCCCATAATCACGCACAACTCAACTTCCCAATCTAGTTTCGTAGCATGGGGCGGCTTGATGACAGGACCTGAAGGGCCAGCCAGCGCGGTCGAGGATTTCAGGAAGATGATCGGCTCAGACGGTGGGTCCATGCCAACTTCCGCTGCATGGTCCGAATAGTTCAGGCCAATGCAGACGATTTTGGACGGACGCCCAACCGGTGAGGCCAATTCCACATCAGCGGAGACCTTTGGCAGGGAAGATGGATCAATCGCGCCAATCAACGCCAAACCTTCCGGCGAGACGGCATAATCATCAATATCGACAACAATGGATGCAAGATCACGGATCGCACCGTCAGCATCAAGTAAGCCGGGGCGGACTTCGTCACCAGCGATATAGCGGAGGAGTTTCATATGGGTGTTCCTTAAAGGATGATTTGCGCCTGCAATAACAGGTCTCGCCGGGCAGGGTTACCCGCCCGACGCGCGAAAAAACTATTCACCTGCAGCGTTTTCCGCGGTCGCGCGATTGGCAACACCCGAGGCCACAAGCTCATTCGCTTCGGCCTGCGACACACCCCAGCGTTGTAAGATTTCATCCGTGTGCTGGCCAATGCTCGGCGCTTCATCCAACACGTGATCGCCTTCGACACGGCGGATACCCGGAATATTGCATACGGGCAGCGTGCCTGGCATGGACTGGTGATCCATCCACGTGATGGTCTCAACCGCTTTCACGTGTTCATCCGCCATAAAGTGGTCATAGGTGGATACAGCAGCGTTCATAACGCCCGCTTTCGTCAGCGCCTCAGCCCATTCTTCTGTGGTTTTGCGCAGGAACTCCGCCCGCACCATCGGCATCAGGACTTTCTCCTGATCAATGCGTTTTTCGCGGCTATCAAAGCGTGGGTCCGTCGCCCATTCTGGCTTATCGAGCACCTTACACAAGCCAACATAGTGGTGCTCACGCATGGCGGTCACGTTGATGTGGCCGTTAGAGGTTTTCATAGTGCCAACCGGCACATACAGCGTCTGTGGTTGACCACCTTCCAGGTGGTGCTCCATCACTTTTGCAGCCTGGAACGCAGCGGCGCATTGCATCAGCGAGCAATCGATATAGGAGCCCGCACCGAACCGCACTTTCCGCATGAGCGCAGTTGAGATCGCCTGGAACGCGTATAGGCCCGTCATCACGTCAACGGCGATCATGCCAATCCGCTGCGGTGTGCCCGATTCGTCGCGATTGATCGACATCCAGCCAGAAAACGCCTGAATAACCGAATCCGTCACTGGCAGCTTGTTGTACGGCCCGTCCTGGCCAAAGCCAGTGACCGACAGATAAATCACATTTGGGTTGGTCTTTTTCACATCCTCATAAGAAAGCCCAAACCGCCCCATGACGCCCGGACGGAAGCTTTCGACGATTACGTCAGCTTCTGCGGCGGCTTTCTGCACCAGTTCCTGCGCTTTCTTCTCCTTCATGTTGAGGGAGACAGAGCGCTTGCCCCGGTTAAAGATAACCGCATGGGCGCAGGTATCATCGTACATTTTCCCAAGCGTACGGCCCCAATCGCCGTCCAGCGGCTCCACTTTCGTGACTTCTGCGCCCGATTGGGCCAGCAACATTGTAGAATGCGGGCCTGCGACGCCTTGCGTCATATCCAGGACTTTGAAACCTTCAAACGGCAAACGCTCAGCGCTCATAGGGGCGTGCTCCTCCAGAAAAGCTCTTATTTTTAAGGTTAAACCGATTTAAGCGGGCATAGGCTCGGGCGTCAATTGCTTGCTGCCCAGCGGATTATACTTGGCGATTGTGCAGATCGGCCCTATTTTGAGCCGATGATCCGATATGACCTGACATGCGAGAACGAACACGCCTTTGAAGGCTGGTTTCCTGGGAGCAATGCTTGCGACCAGCAAATTGCTAAGGGCTTACTAGAATGCCCGATTTGCGGGTCCCGTGACGTGAAGAAAGCCCTGATGGCACCTGCTGTATCCGCCAAAAAGGGCGATCGGGATGAAGAATTCCGGAAACAGGCCGTAGCCTTCGCAGCCACCCAGGCGAGGCTTGCAGCCATGCGCGCCCATGTCGAAGAAAATTTTGAGGATGTGGGCGATCAATTTTCTGAAGAAGCCCGGCGCATCCATTACGGCGAAACTGAAAAGCGCGACATCTACGGTGAAGCGACCCTGCCGCAAGTGAAAGAGCTCGTAGATGAAGGCGTAGAAGTCGCCCCCCTGCCCGGCCCAACCCGCTCGGACGCCTAACCGTCGTGCCACCCATTCAAGAGGCGAAGGCCGAACTCCGCACCGAAATGCGTGCGCGCCGCCGCAGGCTTGCCGCCAATCAGCCCAACCCCGGCCCGCTGATTGGGTATATGGCGTTGGCTCAAGGCATGATTCCGGCAAACGCAATAACCGCCCTGTATTGGGCTATTAATGATGAGGTTGATCTTCGTCCTTTGCTAGAACGGTTTGTAGGG
>Ga0315331_10000408_pt1 | contig 29557 bp, 19 predicted proteins | sample M160m34915metaG_FD_203456 | JGI IMG/M metagenome (GOLD analysis project Ga0315331, IMG submission 203456) | Ammonia-oxidizing marine archaeal communities from Monterey Bay, California, United States - M1 60m 34915 | ecosystem: Environmental > Aquatic > Marine > Intertidal zone | place: USA...
TAACTTAACTTGTACTAATTTGTTTCCGGGGGCCGGTACGCCTCATCACTCAGAAGTAAATCCTCAAACCAATGAATTATGGATAATTTATCTCAGTGGAATGGTGAAAATTTGGCAAGATGATGCATTAATACAAGCTGGAGACCTTAGTGAAATTGTAAATAGATGCCATACAGAACAAGGATTACTTGGATTTGCATTCGATGTCAACTATAATTCCTCCAAACAACTCTTGCTATCATATGTGGAAAAAGGGAGTTGTGAAGGAGCTAATACCGCAGATCTTGTTCTAGCATCAGTTGTTGTTACTGATGATGTAATAAATTTGGACTCGTTAATTGTTTTGAAAGCCGTCGAACAGCCATACAGGAATCATAATGGGGGGCATTTACACGGTTTGGGCAATGGAGAATACCTCTGGGGAATTGGAGATGGAGGTGGGGCTAACGACCCAGAAAAGAACGGGCAGAATTCAGAAAATTTACTTGGCACTATTGTTTACTTTCGGTACTCAAACGGTGAAATTAATCCGGTAATGGAATCAGAAAATGAAAACCCCTACATTTTGCACTATGGCTTGCGCAATCCATGGAAATTCGACGTGGGCCCTAATGAGGAACTATGGATTGCCGATGTCGGACAAAATTGTTGGGAAGAAATTAATCTGGTAAACTTGGTTAACAAATCAAACCTTGGGTGGTCAGAGAAAGAAGGGTTCAGTGATTTTTCCGAAGATGGAAGTTGTGAAGGAGAAATTCTATCTGAAAATAACGAATATACAGACCCTGTATTTGTCTATGGTCACAATAACGGAAATTGCTCCATAACCGGAGGTCTTTGGATTGAGAATTCTATAATCTCAGATCAAGGCGGTTATCTGTTTGGAGACTTTTGTTCAGGTTCGCTATGGATTCTATCCAATAGTGTAAATGACACATGGAAAGAAACCTATCTTGGTAACGTAGGGGGACTAATTGTAGGATTTGGAGAAGGAGCTAATGGGGAGCTTCTTGTCTTTTTCTGGACTGGCGAAATTATCCAAATCACTCAATCTGCAGGCGCCGATAGCAATATCGTGTGAGACCTACTCCAATATTGTGATGAGACGCCAAGGCGTGCTTAGAATCGTGGCCATGATTACGATTATTGGAATGATGATTTCTTGGTTACCAATGGGCTACCAACAAGGTGCTCTTGATGAATCTCAAGAAAGAAAAGAACAGCTCGGACCTGATGGTCCAACACTGGAGGAACAGTGTAGTACAATTACATTCGAAGATATGTTTGAGTATACAAAAGCAGTATTCAATTTCACTATTTCCAGTGACTGGAGTTCTGCCGAAATTGAAGCAGTTGGTTGGGTAAATGGGACTTTGGCAGATGATGTAAGACAGAGTTTAGATGAATATATCGCTGCTATCTATCCAAGTGGCGATGATGAATGGATTTCTACCGATGAAAGGGAAGGAGTCAGAGCTGTTGCTTCGGAGTGTATTCAATATACACTTACCAGAATGGGTATGCGTGATGGAAGCCCTCACAGAGGAGGTGACGGTACCGATTGGAAAAACACTTCTTGGACCGAAGACCAGGTCCTAGTCGAAGAATGGAATCTAGTTCCTCCTCGACATTCGGAATCTAGAGAATGTTCAGGAATTGGCAGTAGTAGCGATTGCTACGAAGTTCCGGTATATCCTGATAGTGACCGAGATTGCGACACCGACGTAGATTCATCAAGTGGCCAAGATGAATGTAGATTGATGCTATGGCTTAATGCCACCATGACAATCTCCGGCATCAATGATCCAAGTGACTTCACTCTAGCCTATAATGCCTCAAACATGAGCGGGGCTGAATATCATATCAAATTCCCCGTAACCGAAGGACTCCGTCTAGATATGTGGGAAGAATGTGAAGGACGGGACGTGCAAGTGGACATGGGTGATTTTGCTGGTGTATCTCCTCTGAGAGGCAGCTGTGTTGGTGACGGTTCTAGTAGCTATGAAATCAATGAGGACGAAGATGGAAGTCTGATTTATTCCTTCTATCCCAACATGCCTCAATGGCCTGTAGGAGAGGATCTGTTTGCCGACTTTACAACTGCACCAATCCCAGTCGACAATCCTCCTGTCTGGACTGACAGCGCACCCACAGATGGTGCCTGGTTCCCTCGCGCAAGTGGAGGAACACAGATTATTGCGGACTGGAATGAAGTCCAGAATTGGTTTAATGATGAGGCTGGAGTATCTAACCTTGATGTAAATTGCAGAGGTGATGCTGGATTAGCAATTACCTACTCACAACGTGAGCTGTCGATGGATGTGCCAAGAGGTCAGGCAGGAGAAGTCACCTGTGAAGGAATTGACAGTGCTGGCCAGTCCTCAGGAAATAGAACTTGGAATGTAGGAGTGCCATTTCAAATTTCAACTACAGATACTGAGTTATCAGACCCCCATCCAATTACTCTCTCTCCAACCGCTGGATGGCCCGATCTATCTGTGGAAATCGGATTTACCTCAAGCTTTCAAGAGTCTGGAACATATTCCGGTCCATATTCCATTCAAGACTCGGAAATAACTCAAGATATTGCAGCAGTGGGGCTTATACCTGGCCCTGTATATGTCGCAGTAATTGTAACCGGAGAAGGAGTTTATAGTTTGCAAGCGACTTATGACTTGGGAATTCAAAAGGCCAGCAGTGCACCAATTATGACTGTCACCACCGAAGGGTGGGATGGTGATTCATGGTCGATGAGTGGTCAATTCTCGGACCCTGATGGTGAAGCGATTAGTTTCAGTCTGATGATTGATGGTTCCTCAGTTGGGAGTATTACAGTCAGTGGGAATATGTGGTCAACACCTGCGATTGATTTCTCAGTCTGGGCGGAGGGGTCGCATATTGTTGAGGTTCAAGCCTGTGATGAGTCTGGTCTATGTTCAAGTCAACAGCGCAGTGTTGACAATACTCATTTGTTCGCTAATCCTGAACCTGAACCTCAACCACCAAAGGACAACTCATCGGTTCTTCCCTCAATGGGATTGGGCGGTCTGATTCTTGCGGCATCTGCCGCACTCATATACTCGGGCCGACGCGACTGAGTTCGTGAGCTTCTCAGGCACGGTCGACAGAGAGTCGCATGAAGGAGGTCTCCTCGTTTCCTTTGAGGGACGTGCGCCGCGACTTGGGGCTACTTTACGCATAATCGGAGGAAAGCCGATTGGTAAGGTTAATTCGGTAATTGGAGCGATTGATGGGGCGTTTGTTCACATTCACCCAATCACAGACCAAATAGAGGTCACCAACACAATCGGCTCTCCGGTTGAAATCGCTCCAAGAGAAAAGAGAGAGTATCGTGGTCGTGGAAGAGATAGTTACTCGAAAGGAAACTCTCGCCGTGATGACCGACGTGGAGGAAACAATGACAAAAAAGGCGGAGATTGGAATTGCCCTAAGTGTAATAATTCCAATTTTGCCTTCCGAAAGAAGTGTAACCGTTGTGAAGCGGACAGACCTCGAGATGGAGGAAGGACATTCGAAAGAAAATTTGAACGAGGTGGTAATAACAAGCAAAAGGGACAAGATTGGACTTGTCCTAAGTGCAATAACTCTAACTTCGCCTTCAGAAATAAATGCAATCGCTGTGAAGCAGATAGACCTCGAGATGGAGGGAGGAAGTTTGAACGAAAATTTGAACGAGGTGGTAATAATAAGCAAAAAGGACAAGATTGGACTTGTCCTAAGTGCAATAACTCTAACTTCGCCTTCAGAGATAAATGCAATCGCTGTGAAGCAGATAGACCTAGTTCCGGTGGCAAGACCTTCTCGAGAGGAGGAGGCAATGAACGCCGTGGTTCTAGACCTCAAGGAGGGCATCCCGGACGTGGAAGAGGAAGATCACCGGGTAGCGCAAGTAAACCACGAAGATCTGGATTCAGAGGCACTGGTCGAGGCGGCCCTAGGGGTAATCGACCAGGAAGAGGTAGTGGTAGGCGCTGAGTTTGGAGCACCCCAGCATTCATTTTGTCTAAACCCGAGCAATACCTATGGCGAACAAGGCGGATATGCTCTGGGAAGATGTTCTCGAGCTTGAAGAGGCTGGTGAGAGGCAGGAAGCCCTCCAACTATGTCACCAAATCACTCGCATGGAGCCTGACCATGCCGCCGCTTGGAAAATGACCGCAAGGATGACTCTTCCAGCCGCAAGGAGAGGTGTGCAAGATATGCCTACTCTACCACAAGCGGCTAGTGCTTATGCCGCATTACAAAATGTCGTGAGACTAGAACCAGAGGATACCGAATCATGGGCATTAGGAGGAATTCTTCTGGTCGATCACCTAGGTATGCTAGAGGAAGCCCTAGAGTGGTGGCAGCAAAGAAGGCAGGTCAATCCCGAAGATGTGACGCCGCTAATAGAACAAATAGCTATTCTTGTACGACTTGGGATGTATTCTGAAGCTAGCGAGCTGTTGGAAATAATGTTCGATTCGGAAATGGAACAACCAGACCGAAAGCAACTCATGAATATGGATCGAGTGCGACAAATGGTTGACAAGGCGGCCAAAATGGAGAAAGAAGAAATATTCAGACCGCAGAATCCAAAGCATCCTCGTTGGGAGATAATCGGACGAATGAAAACTAGAAAGCCGCTCTCTGAAACTTTCTTCCTGTTCACTTTTGTTGCTCCAATTGTATTCTTGATTGGCACTATAGCCATGAGTGCCCTTGGAGGTAGTCAATATGGCTTTATTCTGGTGTTTTTGATTATTCTAGGTCTATTTACTGGGGTAAGTCGAGCCGGTGCTGGATTATTGCAAAAACTCAACCGACACGCACTCGACTTAGAAAGGGCAATAGATATTGAGGGGACTTCAGCAAAGGTCTGTGTGCCTACCGAAATTCGCGGTAGTAAACTCTACAATCATACGATTGGAAAACGAACTGAAGCCTTCCAAGACCGCCATAGTAAAATTATAGATTCGGACGAAATTATTGCTGAAAAGTGGAAACCAAACTTACCAGATTTTTCAAACACGGAAAGTTGGTGGGATGTGGATGAGGAATCCGAAGATTAACTCTGAAATATTTCTCATGTCCCTGCAGAATAATCTTCTAGATAGGCAAGTTGCTCATCGGTCAAACTATCGATACTAATTCCTTCTGCTGTCAGTTTTAACCTGGCCAATTCACTATCTTGTTCGGCACTAATGTCGTAGACGATATTGCCGTATCCCTCACCCTCAGCCGCTAATCGGCAAAGCGCTAGGAATTGATTGGCGAATGACATATCCATTACCTCGCTTGGATGGCCTTCTGCTGCGGCTAGATTTACCAGTCTTCCACGAGCAAGCAAATGTATAGTGCGGCCATCTTTGAGTTGGAAGGCTTCGTTATCTTCTCTAATAGTGTGAATTTTCTTGGCTCTATCCTCAAGATGTGAAATGTTGATTTCGCAATCGTAATGACCTGTATTACAAACGATTGCGCCTTCTTTCATAATGTCAAAGTGACGTCCTATGATTACATCCTTCATTCCAGTTGCTGTGCAGAATATGTCGCCAACCTTTGCAGCATCATCCATCTGCTGCACACGGTATCCATCCATGACTGCTTTCAGAGCAGCAATTGGATCAACTTCCGTGACGATTACATTGGCACCCATACCACGCGCACGGTTGGCTAATCCCTTACCACAATGCCCGTATCCGGCGATCACGAAGGTTTTGCCTGCTAGCAAAACACTGGTTGCTCGGATGATTCCGTCAAGGGTCGATTGACCTGTTCCGTGTACATTGTCGAAGTCCCACTTGGTAGATGCATCATTGACTGCAATTACTGGATAGAGGAGTTCTCCTGCCTCACCCATCGCTCTGAGTCTGTGAACACCCGTTGTTGTTTCTTCGGTTCCTCCGATTACGCCTTCTGCTAGCTCTGGAAATTTGCTATGTACACGATAAATTAGGTCTGCGCCATCGTCTAAAGTAAGTGTTGGATTTATTTTCAAAGTACGATCAATAGATTGGTAGAACTCCTCGGTATTTTGACCATACCAAGCATGAACATCATAACCCTTGGAGGCAAGCCAAGCCGCTACATCGTCTTGAGTAGATAGTGGATTACAACCGGACCAAGAGACCTTGCCGCCTGCGGCCTCAATGGTCTCGATTAGCACAGCGGTTTCCTTGGTAACATGTAAGCAACCAGCAATTCTTTGACCGGCCAGGGGTAGTTCTTTCTCGGCTTTTTCACGCAATACTGCTAGAGCTGGCATTCTGCTTCGAGCCCAGTCTACCTTTAGGCCACCTGCCTTTGCTAGGGAGAGGTCTGCCACAGTGTATGTGTCACCAGTATCCATGGCCTACGGCGGCCACCAATAGGCCTTCAAGGTGCGTTTTGAGCCCCCCCCTTTGGAGGGGTTTACTCAATTGCCGCCGCCTTGGCCTTGCTGGGCGTAATATGCTGCGTAATACTGCTCGGCATATTGCCTCGCAGTAGCCTCGTCATAGCCTTGTCCGACCATCTGTTGCACATATGCTTCGACTGGGTCCATTTGCTCAACACCACCAAACTGTTCAACAGTGTCTTGGCCATCATCTGATTTACCTCTCGATCTAACTACAACTAGGGTTACACCAACAATTGCTAGAACCAAGATAACTCCGATAGCAGCGAACATGATGACGTCGGCACTACCACTTTCTGACTCACAACCATCGCTTGATGGATTCAGAGCACAAGGGTCGCTTGATCGGGGAAGTAAGTCGATTGTGAACTGATCATCCAACGTGTACCGGATTCCGTCTCCCTCAACAACTCTCCAGTATATTGTGACCTGCTTTCCAGTAGTCTCCAAGTACAGGTCTGCAATGTTGAGAGTGATTGTGAAGGTATCACCATCTCCAAGTAAAGCTGGACCTGTTGAATTGTAGTTTCCTAGTGCCTTCTGAGTGGCCTTTGGTGATGGAGTCAAATCCAAATGGGCTGGATCTAATGCCACCTCAATCAAGACACCGTTTTCTGCACCTGATTCCACAATTCCATTAATTGTGACCAAATCTTGACTCTGAGAATCAGTAGAACGTGGTGAAGTAATATCCACAACCGGCGGGTCGTCTCCGAAGTCCTCTCCGACTACAATGAAGTAGATTCGTGCCTTTTCTGATTGCTTACCGGCTCGATCGTATACAATCAATTCTAGCCGGATTTGGTTCTCAAGCGTTCCATCGCTAGTCATGTTACGGAATACATAATTCCACAGGTCACCACCTGCAGCATTCGGCACCTGGAAGGTATGACCTTCTAGAGTTGGATTCGAGGAATCTACAGGATAATCGAAGAACACTCGATACTCAAACATCTCAATTCCTCTCTCACCCTCAGGTGCGTCGTCGTCAGAACTTGCTGAAGAATCGAAGGACAGACTGATGTCACCGCTGTCGGTCAATCTAACTCGATAAATCGGCCAATCAATGCCGCCAACGGTCTTGCTTCCTTCAAGACTGACGTACTCATCTGTAACGCTGTCCTCAACCAATTGTAGATCTGCATTAGGTCGGAATTCGTCCGCCAATGTATCATCTGTTACTAGATTGATGTAAGTGATTCTTGTGTGGCCCTCATCATCGTGCAAATACAGGGTCAGAAGCCATTCTGCACCGATTCTGCATCCAGTTGTGGAACTGGAATCGCCAACGCAGAAGTTACCAAGAGCTGGTATGCTCGCACTGTTTTGACGAATATGACTGATTTCACCGAAATCAATAATTTCTCCTTCCCAACCTGTTACCGACTCGTTCATGTCTGTAGATTGTAATGTCCAATCAGCAGTAATGCCGTCAGCCAAGGATGAATCCGAAGTCAAGAAAGAGAAGTCCAGTTCAGAGTTCGACTTGATGTACATGGTTGCGTAGGCACCTGTTACTGTGTCGATTGAAGGGGCTTCTTCGTTAACCGTCAAGTCAAATCCATCGCCTGCAATTCCGAAGTTGCCCGGGTATGGAGTTACCTGATAGCCCAGCATATTGGATAATAGAGGCATAGATGTTCCACCAAATGGTTGAGAGAAGCTTGGATTCTCAACGTCTAGGGTAGTAACAATCATTCCACCTGCTCCGCGGTTACATATCGAAAGTAACGACTGTGAGTCAAACGATTCGCTTCGCATTAGTGTATGGAAGGTTCCGGTTGGATCACTAATTCTTCCACCACAAACTTGTGGGATTTGGTCGAATTGTACCTGTGCTGTATCGAGGCCCGCTAGTCCGACGTATGAACCACCATGAACACCAGCAAAGGCTGCAGTATCGACGTTTGTCATCAGTGGGTGGTATGCATCGACAATAACTAGGTCGTCATTTGTGACTGTGTTATTCCACTGATTTCGCATAGCGATATCCATTCCGAAAGGTAGCCTATTTGGCTGGTATTCGTTGCGATATGGCCCTAGGTGAATCTGAACAGTTCCACCATTGACCATGTATGCCTCAAGGACTTCTGTAACCGATAGACCGTCTGATTCCCTAGTAGAAGCTAGTGTCTCGTAATATTCTCCGTACTCGACATTGTAATCAGTCTGCCATGGTAGCAATATCTTCTCATAATGGGACATCCAGTTCTCAGTTGCGTATCGATCCCAATCATTTACTGACAACTGAGTGTAAGTCATACCCATTGATTCTAAGTCCTGCTTGACTCTCTGCAAACGATTCTGGTCAGTAGGGTTGGATAGAATTGCGACATCAACAGTGTCAAAGAATTCTATTTCGAAGAACCGGTCGTTTCCTGATGGGTCTCCATCTTCAGTCAATATTGCATAGAAACTAATGTTGTATTGATGACCATCGTACCAGCCGTTGTAAGGCGCCGTCCAATTAGCGAAGTCTCGAGCATGAGCTTCAAGATCAAACGGCCCATTATCTGCCGGTTGTTCGTAAACAGTTTGACCTGTTGTCATATCTACAACCTTCATGTTCACCTCATACTCACCTGGGATTACACCATTCAGAAGAGGAACGGTGAATGAGTGCTGAGAGACCGAATCATGTGTGTAGACGCACTTGTATGTGATATCTGAGACACAATCAAGCACATTTGGTTGCATCAAAGTTATGTCCGCGCTTGCGATACTGAAGATAATCTGGGTGTGATTATTTGCAGTGGTAATTTCAGTTTTATTGTACCATGATGTCTCTTCAATTGTATTATTGAATAGTGTTGTAGCATCAATTCGGTAAATTCCAGATTTGAAGTCATGCGTTGCCACCGTAACGTCTTGGCGCTCCGATGCATCAAGTCCATTGATGTCGTTGATGTAAGTCCCATCATCCTCGAAAGTGAATTCATCGATACGAATATTATCGACTGCAAATCCGGCAAGGCCAGCATTTCCATTTACGCCATCGTCGTTTGATTGGAATCTCCATGTCAAGGTGACTTCCGAGCCGGAAAGATCGGTGCACTCCGTTCTCCAATCGAAGGTGTCGTTAGAAGTCTGGTTTAGCAGAGTTATGTGAGTCATATCAATGATGACTGACTTAACCAGACTTTCGGAATCAAACCAAACTACAGACTCGTATCGGTCGGAATGGTCTCCCATATATTCGACCTCATCATATCGACCATTGTTATCGAAATCCTCACAAGCACCCATACCACTACCATCTTGGAAGGGCCTTAGTCCATTTTCGTTAAGATCGGTCCAACTTCCCCAAACAGTTCCACTGTAGGCCTCTCCGCCCTTAGACCACTCAATTTCTAGACCAGCAGCGTCACGTATTGCTAGAATATTTCCTTGCTGATCAGAGAGGAAATCGCCCTCTGCAAAGTAGTCAAATGTTAGGTAAGTGAAGTCGGTTCCGCCAGAAGCGACCTGGAAAGGATCGAGGGTTAGAGTCTCGTCCCAATTGTCGCCATAGCCTGTGTCCGGATCACCTAACCAATATGCAAAGGAATTGAACACACCTCTGCTTTGTGGAAGCATTGGATGGTCGCCATTGGTGTCATCTAAGCGACTTCCATTCATATTTCCATCATCTTCCCAAATAGGTTCTAATCCTGAGAAATCCTCAATTGCGATTAGATCAGGGAGAGCGTTCTTGACTACAGTTTCCAATTGGAAGTCTGTCAGCGTGTTTCCAAAGTTCTGAACTCGAATCTCTATGTCGCGATCGCCAGATGCATATCTCAACCCATTCTCAAGATTAATCCATGGCTCCTCTCCAACACCTGGATCGAATAGATTCTTGACAGTAATCTGGAATTTTACCTCGTCATTTGTTGCATCTGCATTATCAAATCCACTGGGGTTGGTTAATTCTGTCTTGATATAATATGTTCGATTGTCAACGAAATCAGCAGTAAGTGAGACTTGCTCAGTAGCACCAGCTGCGAAATCTGAGAATGACAGGGTTTGACTTACGACTTCTTCGGAACCGAATATAACATCGGTTTTGCGAATAGAAATATTGTCAAATGCAAACCCATCTAGCCCAGTTCCCTGAGACGATCCATCTGGACCAACACTTCCCATCAAACCACTTCGGAAGCGGAAGCGGATATCAACAACTTCACCTGCATAGCGAGTAAGGTCAATTGCATCGTCACCGGAATAACTGGTCCAGGTTGTTACGGTCTCAGTGTAGAAGTTTCCATTGTAAGTGTTGTACTCAGGATCATATCCTAAGCCAATAAGTCGGAAGTATCTCTCATTATCCCAGCCTCCTGTGAAGAAAACCTGTTCCCATCCATTGCCGTCGCTCCAAACTTCAATACCGCAGGAGTCCTCATACAGCCATCGCTCTACTACGGCGTATTGCTCAGCGAGATACAACTCAAAGAATGCGGCGCTGCAGAACAGATCCAAATCCAAATATGCTGCATCTGCACCCGTCAAATCGACATTCTCAATGATGAATGCCTCGTCCATATTGTTGTAGTAACCTGAATCGTTATCCTGGTTATTATGGTCCATTCCAGCCCACATGTAGGTAGTTGGGTTTCTGTCGGCTTCCCACCAGTCATCGGTGGCTGAACCATTAGAATCGGTAGATGCATTCCATTCCTCGTGCCACGACGATGAACCTTCGCTATATTCTCCTGTGTAGGATTTAAGAGCAATTGAACAAGCAGGACAATTGGTATTGTCGATATTACCCTCAAAATCGTTGGAATAGACAAGAGTGTCAATTCCATCAAGAACTTCCTTGACTTCTAAATCGACGTCAATTGAACCAGAAATAGGGTTTAGGCCAGTGTTTTTTACTGTTAAGTTGACAAAACGATTACCCTCACCAATCATGGCTGCTCCAGTTGCTGGATCGTAGGCCGCCGGTGCAATGCTAACTTCGGTAATTCCAACATCCTCATTATCAAGACTGAGAACTGAAAGGAAATCACCTGCTCCAGCCCAACCTTGAGTATCAAGCCACATAGCGCTATTTGCGAATCTGTATGATCTGTCTCGCTGTCCGATGGCTATCTCGTATGCACTGTTTTCTCCGCCGGCTAGTTGACCCGGGACTGCCATAGTTGGTCGGCGGCCAACGTCGAAGGAAATCGATGAAAGATACCCATTTCCGTTTGGATTACCAAGAATGATTTCTACAGTATTGATTTCCCTTAGGTTATCCACCAGCAAGTATGTTTGATTCTGTGCAGTGGAGTCTTGCAAGCGAGTTAGAGTAACTTCCGTTGGAACGAAGAAATCCATGTGTCCATCTCGATTAACATCAGCAATGGTAAGCGAGGCACCTAGATAATCACCGAGAGGCACGTAATTTTGAGTATTCCATGTTGAACCGGATCGAGTTGCATAGGAGATATATCCTGTAATTCCATCGACAGCGGCGATTAGATCAACCTCTCCGTCATCATTGGTATCGGAAATATCGATTCCGTACAAAGGATAGTTGTGTTCCGCGTCCAGCTTGAAATTATGTACGCCATTTGCTGTTGCATCCAATGGGTTTGGATAAGTTCCTAGAGTACAGTCGTATTCAAGCACGGTCATGTTGTCATAGTGACCATTCGAGAATCCAACACCAGTGTTGTACGGAGGTGAGCGTAGCAACCAAATGTCCAGATCTTCACAATCTCCAACACCACCACCAGGAAGGCCACCTCCGCCAAGGACATCTTCACCCCAATGTCCTAGCATTAAGTTCGTGTGCAATCCATTGGTTAGCGGTACTGGAATAGTTTGTTGAGCTGTTATTTGAGTTGGGTCTGGGCCCTTGTATATGTTGATGTAATTATTAGTGAAAGTTGGATCAACGACACTCATCACAATATCTGCATCTCCATCCCCATCAATATCCTCTACATCCATGTCCTGAAGATACGGGTTGCTAACTGTGATTGCCTCAGAAGGATTCCAATTGTTGATTCTCTCGCTACAATCTCCCCAAAGTACGGTTAGATTTCCTGGAACCATGGGTCCTCCCACGAATCGAATGTTTTGTTGATAGTATACAACATCGTTAACACCGTCGCCGTCTACATCGGCGACATAGACTCTGGTTCCATCGGCTGTATCCCTGAATCCAGCGCGGAACGAGTCGTTGTTTGAGATGAAGACATCCTGCCTGTCTCCAAATCCTCCATTGCCATCATTATACAGTGCCGTGATAAAGTGACCCATTGAACTGGCCGACACTATATCGTTGTCGTCATCACAGTCAATATCCCCTATCGAAATGAAAGAGGGGTCTCTCTGTACTGCATAGTCGGTGATGTGGGATGCTGATACAGATGGGACCAACGATAACATTGGTGAGCTCAACATCAGCATAACCAAGAAAATCGCTATTCGACCTTCTTTGGATTCGTTTCGGGCGTTCTTAGACAGGGACATCATGGCTTCGCCGAATTTCATTTCATTATTATGCCTAATGGGGAGATGTTTTTCCAACCCCTATGGGGTTGACGAATTTAATCCGCCAAATTAGCTTGCTTCTAGCCAACTGGGATTTGGAGCATATTGAGTCTCGGCACCACCGTGTATTCGCTCCAATTTACCGAGGAGCCAAAGCCTGTCCAGGAACATCTGTAACTCTAATCCTGAACGGTTAATTCGCTCACCCAATAAACTCTCTAATGAGCCCACTGAAAGCGATGTGTGGCCGTGTTCACGAACCACTAAAGTCATCACGAGTTGTATCCAAGATTCTGCCATTGGGTCACCAGACATATTGTCGGATAGCGGCTCGGGTGCTTCTTCCAATTCTTCCAAAAATAAGCTAATTTCTGCGAGGTTTGGTTCGCTTCTCTCAGGGACTCCTAACTCTGCTACTCCAGCATCTACGTCAAGGTCTCCGACGACTCTGACGATGGATGGTAATCGAGTTGGATCAGGGGGCGGCCCTGGTAATTCTCTAGCTACTTTTACAGGTGTAGAGCCATCGGAGGTTCCTGAACTTGAGGAAATAACCGATTGTGTGTATCCTATATCCCCTTCGAGACCTATTCTTTCCCGGTATAGGTTAACCCAAGACGGCGGTCCTTGGATTACAACTTCTACTTCATGCTCATTTGAACGGAAGGAGAAGCGGATGTTTCCCTCGTCAGACATGTAATCACCGGTTAAGTTATCAGATTTCAACTCAAGTATTTGCCAAATTGCGCAAAACGGCCTGAAGGATTCCGCCATTTCGGTAATAGTCGACCTCAACAGGCGTGTCTAGTCTTACGACTGCATCGAATTCGATAACCTCTCCACTTTCCTTCGTCGCTTTGACAGTTATGGAGGATAGCGGAATTAGGTCAGCAGTAGCAGGAATATCAAAAGTCTCAGTTCCATCGAGACCCAAAGAATCAGCGTTATCTCCCTCTGGGAAGGTCAATGGAAGTACACCCATACCAACTAGATTGGAACGATGAATTCGCTCAAAGGAAGTTGCAATTACTGCCTTCACCCCAAGGAGAAGGGTGCCTTTGGCAGCCCAGTCTCTGCTACTACCTGTGCCATATTGAGTACCCGCTAAGACCACCAGAGGTGTTCCTTCAGCTTGGTATCTCATGCTTGCATCGAATACCGAGACTACTTCATCGGTTGGGAAATGAGTAGTGAATCCGCCTTCGGTCCCGTAAGCTATGTGATTACGAATCCGAACATTAGCAAAAGTGCCTCTCATCATCACTTCATGGTTACCTCGGCGGCTTCCAAAGGAATTGAAATCTCGAGGTTCTACACCCTTCGAAATGAGGTATTGACCGGCTGGCCCATGGTGAGGGAATGCGCCGGCTGGACTAATGTGATCTGTGGTTACAGAATCTCCTAACTTGAGCAGAACTTTAGCTCCGTGAATAGGTTCTATTGGAGCAGGTTCAGGCAGAATTCCTTCAAAGAAAGACGGAAGACGAACATAAGTTGATTCGTCTGCCCAAGGATATAGGGCGGATTCAGAACTACTAATTGCGTCCCATCGAGGTTCCTGCAGAACATCTGAATAGCGTCTTCGGAACATTTCAGGATCGATTGATTTCGCTATGGTTTGCTTTATTTCGTCGTCGCTAGGCCATATATCGGCTAGCATCACTGGACCATTTGGGCCGTTACCAACCGGATCTGTCTCAAAATCGACATCTAGTGTTCCAGCGATTGCATAAGCAACTACCAGAGGGGGGCTTGCGAGATAATTTGCTTTGACCTTCTGGTGTATTCTTCCCTCGAAATTTCGATTTCCTGAAAGTACACTTCCAACAATCAAATCAGCCTCATCAATTGCTGCTTCAATATCGGCGTCCAGGGGTCCAGAATTTCCAATACAGGTTGTGCAACCATATCCTACGACACTGAAACCAAGTGAATCTAAATCCTCAGTAAGTCCAGCCGCATCAAAATACTCAGAGACTACTCGAGAACCAGGCGCTAAGCTTGGTTTTACACTTGGTGCAATTGTTAAGCCCGCTTGTCTGGCTTTTCTTGCCAGTAAACCAGCAGCAATCATTACACTTGGATTACTGGTGTTAGTGCAACTCGTAATAGCAGCGATTACGATATCACCGTGTTTCAGATCAACACCTCTAGAGCCAATTTTAGCAGAGGAATCATTCTTACTTTCATGAATGCCATGTCCACTATGTCCAACAGGTGCATTTAGACTTGTTTTCCAATGGTTTTTCATAGCTGAAAGATCGACCCTATCCTGAGGCCTTTTGGGACCAGCCAATGCGGGTTCTACGGTCGATAAATCGAGCGATAGATTGCTTGTAAAGGAGGGAGTAGGAGTTTCGGATGTATGGAACATTCCTTGAGCTGTGAGATATCGTTTAACATCCTCAATATGAGACTCTTCCCTACCAGAAAGTCGCATGTAATCTAACGTGGTTTCATCGACTGGAAAGAATCCACATGTTGCTCCGTATTCAGGAGCCATGTTGGCAATTGTTGCCCTGTCGGGAAGACTTAGGTTTGCAAGCCCAGAACCATGGAATTCTACAAACTTACCAACCACTCCATGAGCCCTCAAGATCTCCACTATTCTGAGTGTCATATCGGTGGCTGTGACTCCAGGTCTGAGAGAGCCTGTTAACTCAAAACCACAAACTTCGGGAAGAAGCATGTAAATCGGCTGACCTAGCATTACCGCCTCAGCCTCAATTCCACCGACTCCCCAACCTAAAACTCCGAGCCCGTTGATCATAGTTGTGTGACTATCAGTACCAACTAGAGTGTCGGGTAACCAAACGCCATTTTCATCTCTAGCTACGCTAGCAATCCACTCTAGATTTACCTGGTGAACAATCCCCCTTCCGGGAGGTACTGCACGAAAATTGTCCAAACTTTGCTGGCCCCATTTAAGGAATTCATAGCGCTCCATATTTCGTTGGTATTCAATCTCCAAATTTCTCTCTCTCGCATCTGAGAATAACCCGGATACATCAACCTGAACGGAATGATCGATTACCAAATCGACTGGGACTTGTGGATTTACTTTCTCAGGATCCCCGCCCAGCTCTAACATTGCGTCCCTGAGGGCAGCAATATCAACGACAGCAGGCACTCCCGTGAAGTCCTGTAAAATTACCCGACTTGGTGAGAATGGAATTTCTTCAGGGGTCATTGTAGGTGACCAAGATGCGATGCGTTCAACATCTTCACGGGTAATGAGAAAACCATCGCACTTTCGCAATGCGGCTTCCAGCAATAATCGAATTGTGAAAGGAAGAGAATCAAGGTCACAGAGACCTAATTCTTGTAGATGAGAAAGTGAGTGAAAGTCGGCTTTAGTGCCGTCATATCTCCTAAAAGAGCTCAGTGAATCATAGCCTTCAGAATTGTTCATCTCAGCGCCCCTCAAATTCACGGGCTAGTGAACCCTCCATCAATGTGACTATTGGAAGTATATTCCATCCGATAGCCGAGGTTATGGCAATATCAATTTCTGTAGGCCTGAATTAGTCGGACATCCTCAACCGGTTCGCTACCATCAGTTGCCACTTCGCTAATCGCATCAACATGGTTCAATCCGGAAATTACCATTCCATATACGGTGTGACATGAGTTGCCTTGCGCTGCACAGTCTTTACCTGGCTCGTAATCCAACCAATCTGGATTCGAGTCACTGGGTACGATGTAAAATTGGCTGCCATCGGTATTCAATCCGGCATGCGCGGCTGCGAGAGCCCCTGGAACGTGCCTTAGTGAAGATTGAGCATGTTCTCCAGGAACGGACCAATCCTTTTGTGGACAATTTTCCGAAGTGTAAATTTCTCCATTGCTTCCAGATATCTGTCCATTGCAGTATCCATACCAAATTCCAGCATAACCTCCAGCACCGTTCATGTCTTCAATGTCTCCACCTTGAATCATAAAATCATCAATAACTCGATGGAAAGTTGTTGAGTCATACATTCCATTGTCGACTAGATGGAGGAAGTTCTCTACGTGCTTCGGTGCTTCTGAAGGATACAACTCAATGACAATTTCTCCCTCCACGCGAGAATTTGGATCGTCAGGGTGAATATATGAGACCTGTAGGGTGACTTCGGTGCTTTCCAATGACTGTTCAAGCGACTCTCCTGCAAATTTGAAGGCAACTAAGAACACCATTATCCCTACAAATACAGCAGCAAGTCCTGCTGGAGTTGGATTTCCGTCATCAAATAATTGCAAACCTTTGCCTAATGAAATTGATTGCTCATCCATCATTGATGCTAATTTATTCTGAGCTCGGCGGATTTCTTTGTTTGATGGTTCAAGTTTTAGCGCACGTTGGTAGCTATTGTGCGCATCTTGCCAATGCATTTTGCGATTACCCATGTCAATATCGCCTTTGGCAATCTTTGCCTCTGCTGCCAAGGAAATAACCTGTACCTTGTGAGAGTTATTTACAGCTACATTCCATGCTTCGGTTCTCAGTAGTTCCAGAGCATTATCTACGTCTCCAGAATCAATCATTGATTGGGCTCTCGATAGTGCTTCCTTCAGAGCGCTCGGTCCTGTAGGCATGGGCCGGCCGACAACACACCCCTTGAAAACGCCAACGGATGGGAAATCAAACTGTTAGAGCGTGATTATGCCTGCTTGAACGCTTTTGCACAGAGGAATTACGGAACGGGAACGGCTAATACCGAAATTAACACGGCGCACGTTGCGCAAGCATACCGCATGTGCACACAGACCCCCCCGGAGACCTCAAACGATGGCAAATACCGTCAACGATTTTACAGTCAATATTGCAACTGCAAATGGAACAGGGTCGCAGTCTGCAAACCTGATCCTGCTTCATTCGATGTTCGAAATGGGAGTCCCTGTCAGTGGGAAAAATCTCTTCCCAAGCAACATATCTGGACTACCAACTTGGTTTATCATCCGAGCTAGTGATGAGGGTTATCAGGCTCCGGGAGACGTCACACACATTCAGGTTGTAATGAACAAGGATACTTGGCTGGCTGATGTGGAGAAGGCTGAGGCCGGGACAATTATCATCCACAACATGGATGTAAAACTACCAGTTGAAAGAGATGATTGTATTGTGCTTGGAATGCCAATGACAAAGATGGCTCGATCAATTAATCCAAAACTTGCTAGAATGATTGCAAACATGTACTATGTCGGGGCACTTGCTGAAACTCTCGGCATCGAAAATTCAGCAATCGCTTCTGCTGTGAGTCAACAATTCAAGGGTAAAGAAAAGGCAATTGAATTGAATCTACAGGCGATTACGGAGGGGAGAGATTTTGCTAGAGAAAACTGGGATTGTAATATTGGCTACTCGGTTGCTGCGCGAGAGAAAGATGCAAACACTTTCCTGATCGAAGGTAACGAAGCGGCGGCTTTAGGATGTATTTTCGGTGGAATAAACATGTTATCTTGGTATCCAATCACCCCGTCTTCTTCACTTGCTGAATCGATTATATCTTGGCTGCCTAAACTTCGCGAAGCAGAAGATGGGGGAGCTACTTGTGCAGTTATCCAGGCCGAAGATGAATTAGCAGCTGCTGGCATGGTAGTGGGAGCCGGTTGGGCTGGTGGAAGAGGAATGACATGTACCAGCGGCCCTGGTATTTCCTTGATGTCCGAATTCATTGGATTGGCTTACTTCGCAGAGGTTCCTGGTGTGATTTGGGACGTCAACCGAGTCGGGCCTTCAACTGGGCTGCCAACCAGAACTCAGCAGGGCGACCTAACTTTGCTTTACGAGGCCAGTCATGGAGATACTCAACACATTGTGTTGATTCCAGGAACTGTCGATGAATGCTTCGAATTCGGCTGGCGGGCTTTTGACGTAGCAGAACAATTCCAGACTCTTGTCTTCGGATTCTCAGACTTAGATTTGGGAATGAACCGGTGGGTTACAGCAGGATTCGAATACCCTGATCAGAAATTGGACAGAGGTAAGGTAATCAGAACTCAAGAACAACTTGATGCTATCGAAAATTTTGGCAGATATAGAGATGTAGACGGAGATGGAATTCCATACCGAACTCTCCCCGGTAGCGGATTAGAACCGATTCTTTACAGAGGAACTGGTCACGATGAAGATGGAGTATATTCGGAAGACCCTGAAGTATACGCTGCAACGGTTGCTCGTTTGAAGCGCAAAATTGAGGGCGCAAGGGACAAACTTCCCGCTCCAGTCATGCGTGAGGAAAACGATAAGCAAGTGGGAATAATCTACTATGGTTCAGTTGAGAACACGATTACAGAAATCGACGATATTCTAGAATCAACTACCGGCATGAAGGTAAGCACTTGTAGAGTCAGAGCGCTACCATACCATTCAGAGGTAGAACGCTTCATAGCAGAACATGACCAAGTGGTAGTCTTGGAAATCAACAGAGATGGACAATTATTCGGAATTCTTCGCAAAGAATTGCCTGTTGAACACCTAAGCAAATTACATTCCGTCGCCTTTAGTGATGGGATTCCCCCGCGCGCCCGGGTGTATGCTGAGATGATATTGGAGACCTTGTCTGGAGATACAAAAGAGGTGATTGCATGAGCATGAGGCCGATTCAACTCAATGTTATCGACCTACCAAAGGCAGACTATACTGGAGGGCCATCCTCACTATGTCCTGGTTGTGGGCACGACCAAATTTCCAACGTAATCATTCAAGCAGCTTGGGAAAATGGTATCGCACCAGAAACAATTGCCAAGATGTCCGGTATCGGATGTTCTTCCAAGACTCCTGCGTACTTCCTAGGCAAGTCGCACGGATTCAACACAGTACACGGTAGAATGCCCTCGGTTACAACCGGTGCAAACATGGTCAACAAGGACCTCTCCTTCCTTGGTGTATCTGGTGATGGAGATACCGCTTCTATCGGAATTGGACAATTTATCCATGCGATTCGACGTAATTTAAACATGGTATACATTATCGAAAATAATGGAGTTTATGGCCTGACAAAGGGTCAGTACTCTGCAACGGTGGAAAAGGGTTCGAAGAAGAAGAAAGGGACGACAAACGAAAATCCTCCAATCGATCTTTGTAAAATGGCAATCAACCTTGGGTGTGGATTCGTAGCAAGGTCATTTTCGGGTTCAAAGAAGCAGTTAACTGCACTCTTACGGGCCGCCTTGTCGCACAAGGGAATGGCGGTAATCGATGTGATTTCACCTTGTGTTACTTTCGCAAATAATGATGAATCATACCGCTCTTACAACTATGTCAAGGGGAATGCAGAGGAACTTCACACCGTTGATTACATCCCTCACTTTACCCCAATTGAAGAGGTAGAAGTTCCCGAAGGTCAATTCGAGGATATTAGCCTCTTCGACGGTTCAACCCTGAGATTAGAAACACTTGGAGATGATCACGACCCAAGCAATGTGGTCGCTGCATTGGCGGCGATTCATGAAGCTGAACAAAATGATAAGCATGTCACCGGACTTCTGTATTATGATTCTGAGATGAAGACTGCTGATGAGGCACTGGGACTTACTGACACTCCTTTGGTAGATCTATCTGAGGATGAATTAAGGCCAAGTAAGTCTGCCTTGAAAGAACTTAACCAATCTTTCCGCGCTTGAGTAATTGAGTCGATAATCTATCGAGCGGTTTTGTTGAAATATACGACCCGACTCGGCGAGTCGCTAGTCCCTTAGTGTAGCGGTCCATCATATGGCACTCTGGATGCCATGACCCTGGTTCAAATCCGGGAGGGACTACCAAATTATTCCAAGAATTTATCACTCTTCTTCTTCGTCTTTCACCATTGCTTGGGCCCAAATAGGACCCTCAAATTGCTCGTGGCTTCCGAATGAAACTCCGCCCAATGGAGTCCAGCCGTCTTTAATTCTAATTTGCACTAACTCAATTAGGCACGGTCTGTCCCATTTAGGATAATTAAAAACCGCGTATTTCTCTGGTGTACTCATATTTTCAGCAAAAACTATCGTATATTTCATGGGGTACATTTATCCGCACACATATTTAAACCTTTCTATAAAATTTACATGAAATATGGTTGGAATTTGCCCCTAAAAAAGGAAAACTTTAGTTAGTAAGTTAAGAAATAACGGGAAATGTGGATACAAAATTAAACCGTCTCTGCGACAAATTGTTTGAAATGGCTTGTGAGGTAAATGAAGAATTACATTATCAATATCATAGTAGCATGGAAGAACAATATCAGTCCGCCTTTTCATCAGAATTGAAAAGAAGGAAATTTGTCTACCACAGTGAAACCGTCATTGAACTACATTACAAGGGGTTTCCCGTTAAGGAAACTGAAGCCGATTATGTGCTACTCCCAGGGGGCCCGAACAAATTTGAGCAGAATATTGTAATTGAAGTAAAGCACCCCAATTCACAAGGGTTAGCGAAAAATAGACTTCAATTATTCACATATTTACATTCTGGGCCAACTAACAATAACCCCCTAACGGGTAAATTACGCTACGGGATTTTACTCATTTGGCCTACTCAGAATAATCCAAAAATGACCGATGATGGTCGCTATGCAGAACTAAGTAAACCAGTGCCTAAACCTCTCATGGAATTATGGAGAACTACAAATTCTACTTCAAGAAATAAATTTGAATTGTTGAAGGCTTGGGGAGCATGAATTTACAGTGCACGGTTGAGTAATCTAGAAGCGAATGAAATCATTAAGATAATCATAAACCAAGCAACGGCATATCTAGCCCAAGGAGTCTCCTTCTTTGGTTCAGGAAAGGGGTCAATACCGGCTTCTATAGCTTCTGCGAAAAGAGCTAATTCTTCCTCAATGGTCTCGGGATCTCTCATTTTTATTCCTCAAGGTTCGGCAGTTGGGTTCCAACCAGAAACATAGGCTTCTTCCAATTGATTAAAGGCAGATTCTGTGCCATTAAGATCTACTTTCAAACTTGCAAGATTCTCATCTATTCTAATGACATTGCTAGATTTAGGAATGGTAATCGCCCCAGTATCGTAAACCCATTTGATCGCGGCTTGGGCTGGTGTGCAGTCTAGTGACTTTGCTATCTTTGCAAGATTGCTACATTCCACTTTATGGCCTCTTGCCAATGGTGAGTAAGCCATTACATTGGCTCCGATTGCTTCTGTTGCTGCACGGAGCGCAGGTCGTTGATTCCAAGGATGTAATTCCACCTGATTGACTGCAGGTAAAATGGTGGCATAGGCTCGCATATCATCTAGGTGGTGGGCGCCATAATTACTGACTCCAATAGATCTAGTCCATCCACGAGTGAGGCATTCTTCCATCCCTCTCCAAACCTCTGCTCTAGCGGCGATGTCTTCAGGTGGAGCATGAACGAGATATAGGTCAATAGAATCCAATCCAAGCATATCTAGGCTGCTTCGACAGTGCTCTAGAGTGGCTTCATAACTCGTTGCGTGTGGTCTTCGTAGTTTAGTTACGACAAATATCTCCTCTCTTGCAACCCCGCTATCTCGAATAGCCGCTCCCGTCTCGGTTTCGTTTGCGTAAGATCTTGCAGTGTCGATTAGACGATATCCATTGTTGATTGCATGCTTAACAGCACCACGACATTCGCCCCCTTCGGACATTTGCCAAACTCCTAGACCAAACCTAGGCATTTGCACTTCATACTCGCGATGACCGGTGGCAGTGTTGGTATGTCCAATGGTAATATAGTCAAAGCCTCCAGCGCTCATGTTCTGTCCTGAGAGATGCTTGACTTGAGTTTGCCGAGAGGCTACGCTCGGGGCTGGATTGAAGCGGACAACCCCCTCGTTGACTCATGAGTGAGTTGCCAGAGGGGGTTGAATTACCCTCGGCCGAGGTCGCAAAACCACGACCTTCGGCTGCAGCAGTAATTAGTAGGAACTCAGGAGAAGACATGGAAATTCTACTCTGCCATAGAGTCTCTGAAGTACCTAGTTTTCCTGATTTTTGGGCATTCCCAGGTGGTGGCATTAGTAGGGTTGATCGAAAAGTAGCGAAATCAAAACCCTCTTGGTTTTCTGAAAGAGAAGATCGTGAGTGGCTAATCGCACTATTGAGAGAAATGTTGGAGGAAGTAGGAGTTGCACCGGATGGTAATGGGGAGTTTGTGAATGTTGAAGTTGAAATTATCGACCGAGTCAATGAAAATAAATCAGAATGGGCAAAACTAGTTTCTGAAAATAAATTATCAATTGACAACTTTAACCCTGTACAAATTACTCAAAGAACTACTCCACCAGTTGCGCCAATTCGTCATAGGAATCGGTTCTATTATGTCGATACTAGAAATAATGAAATTAAACCAAAATTACCTACTGGTCGTTCTGAATTTGATGAGTTTCAATGGTGGAAGCCAGACGAACTGCTTGAAGCTTGGCTTTCTCACAAAGTAAAGCTACCACCCCCTCAAGTTACACTTATCCGTGACTTAGTTGAATTAGGATTCTCTGAATTAGCCAAAAACCCTCCAAGCGGATATCACAGAATCGAATATGCAAATGGTGTGGAGCTAGTGCCAATACCAACAGAAACGCTTCCTCCTGCAACTCATACCGACTGCTATGTTTTGGGCCATCCTGGCGGTAGTAGAGTCCTAGTCGACCCTGCCGCTAGATCAGTTGAAGCTTTGGAAATTCTAAGCAATAAGGTTGCTGAAATAGAGAATTCAGGAAGTAAAATAATTGCTACCATATTTACTCATAAACATCCCGATCACATAGGAGATATTTCAGAAATTTCCAAGATTTATCAAGCACCAATTTTCGCCAGTGAAGAAACTCTTTCCATTTTACCAAAATGCGAAACTGATAGGATTCTCAAAGAGGGAGATGTTATAGAAATAGATGATGAAACTTGGAGCGTTATCGAAACGCATGGTCATTGTCCGGGACACATTTGCTTGGTTGGTGAAGCAGGTATTGTAAGTGGGGATAACGCTGTCTTATTCGGCACAATTCTAGTCCCCTCCTCAGATGGAGACATGAATGAATATCTTGCTGGATTAGAACGCCTCAGAGACTTAGATCCTCCTCTTCTATTCCCGGGTCATGGACCCATGGTTGCAAATCCAAAGAGATTATTGACACGTTATTTGAATCATCGTAAAGAACGTCATTTGAGAGTATTAAATGCAGTCAAATCAAGCGACGGAAGCCTTGAGTCGATTACCCGTGAAGCATACTCAGATACTCCAGACGCTCATCCAAACCTTGCCATGGATCAAACCTATTCACACTTACTTGCACTTGAGGAAAGTGGAAACATTCGTCAAGAAGAGGGAATATGGCATTTTGTTAAGGTGGAATAAAATGCAGTCAGAATTGTGGCAGGAAATTCCAGAATTTGACGGAGCAGATGTTGAACAGAAATGGATAGAGGGGGATACAGGGTACAATCTAAGAGTCCTACATTGGACTCCAATAAATGAAGATTGTAAACACGCTAGAACTCTAGTAATGGTGCCCGGTTGGAATTCTGTTCCGGAGGGATGGTTTCCGATTCTATCTGAGTGGGTTAAGCAGAGACCCGTTGTTTACATCGAAACTCGCGAAAAAGGAAGTTGTCAAATTGAGAAAACCATTTCGAAGGAGTCCTTCCAGATTCAAAATATAGCATCAGATTTGCCAATCATTTTGGCAAGAATGGGCCTTGATCAATCAAAATGTGATGCCATGGGTTCATCATTAGGTGCCACATTATTACTTGAGGGACTTAGAGAAGAAATACTAGTTTTTCGAAGTATAGTTGTTTTGTCTCCAAACCTAGCATTCACCCCCCCTATTTGGGCTAGACCTCTAATTCCCGCGCCTTTATTCCTGTACAATGCTTTGGTTAAATTTGTAATTTGGTATCTGGATAAGCGTTTGAAAGAAGAGGGCCAAAGAATTCGTTATCGACGAACTCTATTAGCTGCGCCAATCGATAGGCTAAGGCTTTGCTCCTTGGTTTTTCGAAAATACAAAATGAATCTTGATTTCTCCAATACTAACGCCCCGGTGGGAATTCTCAGAGCATCTTCTGACACACTACATGACCACTCTGATGCCGGTAAACTTAGCAATCAAATTCCGAACTCTAGATTAATTGAAATCGAAAGTAATCAATTTGCACATGAGGCGGCCGCGATATCTGTAATCGAAGATTTCATGGAAATCGCTGCTTGATTTTCAAGCCATTGAAGAGAATGGGTCGTCCCCACTCCACGGATCTACTGGGCCGTCGTCGTTTCGCCCCAATTTATCGTAGAGGTTCTCAATAATTGCATATGGCCAATCTGGGTTTGTTGGGCCGTATCTCTCTGACATACGGTTCGCCTCACCACCATGGAAATGCATTGGGACCTCGAGGCGACGGAGCATACCATCAGGCACACCACCCATAGCAAACAGGTGCTCAGTTCCATTTCGTCCTAGCACACGATCTGGTACCGAGTCTTCATCCGCTGGTAGTTCACAGGCATCTACGATAGAATCAACAAGAGCGTCAAATGCGGCATCTGTCCCACCTTCGTGTGTAATTGATTCAATTGCAGGAATTATGTTCAGTGGGTCCAATTCTCCTGTCAAAATCTGTAACCAAGTGTGGTGTGCTAGACAATTGAACTTCCAATGATCTGAGGCTACAAATCGCCAAGCCGCGTATGGCCCTCTAGAACGATCTCCGGGTTCGGGAAGTAAACCATATTCGATGAAGGCGTCCTTCAATCCACCAAGTCTAGTTGGGTCCATTGCAATGTGTGCGTTAGCGAGAGCTTCTTCTGTCAGTAACCACCATTCAGGCCCCTCTCTATGAGTGGAAATGGTGTCATGTAATTCTTCATAAATACCAAAATTAGGCGGTAATGAGCCCGTTTGAGCATGAGTTCGCATCACATGAGAACTCAGACCTGAATCGAAGCGGTGATGGAAGTATTCATGGTCAAATCCGAAAATGAATGCTAAGTCCAAGGCCAACATTTCAGCCTCTTCAATCCCATCCTCATTCATTCGGTTTGCCATCACTGCCGCCTGCTGGACGAGTGCATCTGCATTGCAATGTATACCCCAATCAATATCCACTTCTACATCGATAGTATTCCGAAGTAGCATTGGCCGATACCAAAAGGCTCTGAGACCTATGTCGACTTCTCCCATGGTTTCTGGACCATGCACGTATGGTACTCCCTCGCCCATACGAAGCCCCCCCATACCAGTCATTGTCATTGGGCCTAAGCCGTCAGATATCAAGCGATTGTCTGATGAAGGGCGCGCTTGCCCTCGTAATGATAGCCATGCGTGCGCAGTCGTCTTCATTCGATGTTGCCCGCATGGTCAGGGAACTACGAGGAATGATTGGAACCCGCGCACGCAAAGCCTACCAACCACATTACGAACAAGTTGTTTTGAGGTTAAATCCGAAAGGAGAACCTTCGGTTGATTTGGTAATTGTGCGCGGGAAAAGGTTGTATATGTCTAGAAGGGATAGACCGATGCCAAACAATCCGTCTCCTTTTGCTATGATTTTGAGAAAACATCTAGGCAATTCACGCTTGGTTGAGGTGGAGCAAATTGGCTTCGACAGAGTAGTAGTTTTGACCTTCGAACACGGAGGTGGTCAATACAAACTAGTCATTGAGTTATTTAGGGATGGAAACGTGTTACTCCTAGATGATAATGATGTGATTATTCAGCCATTAACACACGCAAAATATGCAAGCCGTGCTCTGAAGAGAGGTGAACCGTACACGCCTCCTCCTGAAACGTTGGACCCTAGGGGACTTGACAAGAGTGGCTTGGATAATTTATTGGATAATTCAGATCATTCTCTGATTCGGACACTTGCGGCGCGTGCAAACCTTGGCCGAATTTATGGAAATGCGATATGCAGTGCCGCAGAAATCGATTCAGATGATCCTGCTGATTCTCTTGAAGAATCTCAGAGAAAGTCACTTGGTGAATCGATGAATAAGTTACTTAGTGAGTTGGAAGAAGGCCAAGGTGCATATATCTGGTTTGAAGAAAAAGAAGGATTAAACTCTTGGAATTCGGCAGAAGATGATCCTCAAGCCCGAGATTCTGCCAGTGGAGTGATCAGTGAATTTTCACCAATCAATCTTCCATTCATGGATTCAAACCTTAGAGCGAAAATCGCAGACTTATCAGAAGCATACGATGTGATATTTGGAGCACATGATGCAATCGCTTACATCCGTCGAGAAGAAGAGAAACTAACCGCGGCGGGTGAAGATGATGCGCAACAGAAAGCAAAGCTCGACCGAAGGGCTGCTCAGCAAAGTTCAGCAATCGAGCGATTTGAATCTCAAGCCGTTTTGACTCAGGAATTAGCAAAATCAATTCAGGACAACTGGACTCATGTAGACGATTTACTCGGTCAAGTAAATTCATTGATTGCACACGAAGGTTGGCAAACTCTAGACTCAAAGATTTCAGATGTTGTATGGATAGACAAAATTGATCCCGCAAAACGTACCATTTTGGCTAGATTACCCGACGAGGATAACGAACCGGGAGCAAGTGTAACTCTATCTGTAGAAAATTCAGTCCATCAAAATGCTCAGATTTATTTCGAACAGGCCAGAACTCTGAAGGATAAAGCGAAAGGAGCCAGAGTGGCTTTGGAAAGAACCGAAAATCAAGCCGCCAAGGATGCTGCTAAGAGAGAGAAAGAAGCGGCGGCTGGAAGAGTCAGAATAGGAAAGCGTAGCAAGAGATTTTGGTTCGAAAAACATCGCTGGGGTATTTTATCCGATGGTAGAATGATTGTTGGCGGTCGTGACGCAAAGGGCAATGATACTGTGGTTCGGAAATATCTACGTTCTACCGACCTCTATGTGCATGCCGATTTACATGGGGCTCCATCTTGCTCCCTCAGATTGCACGATGGGTTAGAAACTGAATCCAACCCTGTAGGATTCAGGCCAGAAGGTGTTGCATCATTACAAATTTCACAAGACTTTGCTGGTTCAATAGAAGATGCCCAGAATCTACCTGCTGATATAGTCAAAGAAGCTGCTCAATTGGCAATCTGTTGGTCTCGTGCATGGGGCAGTGGTAGCGCCGCGGCAACCGCATTCCATGCTCGCCCTGCGCAAGTTTCCAAACAAACTGAAAGTGGGGAATCGCTAGGTCGTGGTGCATTTGTTGTCAGAGGGCAAAGAACTTGGTACAGAGATGTAGATATGGAAATAGCGATTGGTTTTGCGATCGTCAACAACATCCCTATCCCAATATCAGGAACCGTAGAAGGGGTGTCTAAATTATGTCAAAGATGGGCGATTATTCGACCAGGATTAGAAAAGAAAGAAACCATAGCCAATCGAATCGCAAAGGCTACTGGCCTAGCACAAGACGATGTTTTAGCAACCTTGCCTTCTGGTACTTGTGAAATTATTGATCACGGGTTAATTGGATAAATCAGGAGGCGCGCTTTTGATCCCATTCCGGCTTTGTGATTGCGTATAATTTGGCATCGACATAGTGATCGTATAGCCACTCTCTATCTTTGGTGACACCTTCCAATCTCATGCCTATTCTGTCCGCGATCTCACAACTCGGAATATTCTCTACAGCCGCTTCAAGAACAAATCTGTGCAAGTTTAAATCGTCGAAGCAATGTTCCATCAATCGAATACAAGATTTCGTTACGTATCCATTTCCAGTTTGGTCCTCAGACAGCCAATAACCAACTCCTGCCCCCTTATTTCCCCAATCTATCCAATTTAGGCTAATGGTTCCAATGATACTACCATTTAGTCGAATTGTGTAGAATACTCCTTCTCGATTTTCATATTCCTCAAGACTATTCAAAATAAATGCGGTTTCATCGTTAATGCTATTCGTTGCATCAAGCCAAGGTAACCATTGCCTAAGGTAATCTCTGTTAGAGTCGACAACGGAGAATAATTCCACAGCGTCGGCTTTGCCAACGAGATGTAAATCTAGGCCTTCTTGAACATGGAGTTGACTTGCAGGTCGAAAGTCTCCCGACTTTTCTTGTGTACCGCCCCACCTGCCAGCCATAGATTGTCGACTAAATTCTACAATTTATACGGTTCCTATTCCGAACTGTGGCTAGGGTAACGATTCAAGCGTGAAGCGTCATCCGGACAGCATGGGCGGCTCAGGCAGCGAGGGCAATTGGACATACGGAAACTATCTACAATTGCCCTCTTTGTTAGAACTTCAAGGAGAAGATCGAGGAGTAAGTCCAGATGAAATGCATTTCATCATCGTCCACCAAACCTTCGAACTTTGGTTCAAACAGGTCATTCGTGAATTAACCGAAGTTCGAGATATTCTCGGACAAGATCATGTTCCTGAGGACGATATCCCAAGGGCAGTTGACCACCTCGGACGCACAACTGAGATTTTTCGATTGATGGCAAATCAGTGGACTGTATTGGAAACTTTGACTCCTCAAGGATTCTTAGCATTCAGAGACGGACTTGGGACTGCGTCTGGATTTGAATCCTACCAAATGCGCGAATTCGAAATTTTACTTGGTTTGGCCAATGAAGATAGATTGTATGGAATGGACCCTATCAGTACATTTCGCGAGTTAGCAAAGAATTCCGAAAGAGATGCTGATATTCTCGCTCGCTTGGAAGATGTCGCTTCCAAAGCATCCCTAAGTGAGTCGTTGCTGCAATGGGTATCTAGGACTCCAATCATGGGTTCGTTAGCAGGAAATGATGGCGACG
>Ga0315331_10000410_pt1 | contig 29509 bp, 15 predicted proteins | sample M160m34915metaG_FD_203456 | JGI IMG/M metagenome (GOLD analysis project Ga0315331, IMG submission 203456) | Ammonia-oxidizing marine archaeal communities from Monterey Bay, California, United States - M1 60m 34915 | ecosystem: Environmental > Aquatic > Marine > Intertidal zone | place: USA...
ATGTGGTGGATGCTCACGGTGTCTTTCATGGTGGGGCGATTGCGCCAGGGCTTGCTGCGTTTGTGGCTGGGCTCGCGGCGAAGGCGAGCGCGTTACCGGAACCGAACCTCGATGCTCAACCTGTCATGCCAGCGAGCAATACTCAGGGATGTGTCGACGCTGGTGTCTTGCTGGGTTGGGTGGGACTGGTAGAGCGCTTGGTACGCGATGCCCGCGGGCAGTGTCCCGAGGCCAAGTTGGTAGTGACCGGTGGCAATGCCGAGAGATTGCGTCAACTCGGGGCTGCAGGTGTTGATCATGATGCCTGCGCGTTTGTTCCCGAATTGCTGCACGATGGCTTGGCAGAGCTCGCGGCGATGCCGCAGGCGTAGCTTCTATGAATCTGCTCTCGCCACCAGGACTAGCTGGCATTGCCATTCTCGGTGTGGGTGCTGCTGAGCGTGTGTCCGTAATGGCTGCGTTAGAGACTCCAACGGGCAAGCCGTGCCAGTTGCTTGATGGGCAGCCTCCGATGCGGGCTGTTCTGCGGCTTGATGGCCAGGTCGTCGATGATGTGCTGGTCGTTGCACGTGTGAACCAGCAGTTGGAGTTGCATGTGCACGGTGCACCAGCCGTGCTCGACCAATTGGATCAACACTTTGGCGTTGTTGTCGAGGTCGCAACGAGTCCCGCTGAGCGGTTGATGCGTGAGGCACTATCGACGGCTCAGCTGTCCTTAGCTCTTGAGCAACGATCGTTCGACTTCGATCGCGAATTGGCTGCGTTGCGTGCGTTGCCGGATCGTAGTGCTGCCATTGCTGCTGCGCGCGAACGAAGTCGCGTGGCGCAGGCGCTCGTTGAGCCGGCACGAGTGGTTCTTGTTGGTCAGCAGAACGCTGGCAAGTCATCGCTCTTTAACCAGCTGCTGTTTCGCGAGCGTGCTTTGACTGGTGATATCCCTGGCTTGACGCGTGATGCGGTTGCCGAGGTCACGACCTTGGCGGGTTATCCGTATGAGCTCGTAGACACGGCTGGCGAAGGTCCGGCTGCGTCGGAACTGGATCAGCTAGCAATCGCCAGCGGTCGTAGTTGGCGTCGTGGCGCTCTGCTGGTCTTGGTGATGGATGGCTCGGTTGCACCGACTGACAGCGACCGGTCATTGTTGGCAGAAAGCTCATTAGTCGTTCGCAGCAAGGCTGATCTGCCGCGGGCGACCTGGCCAGCAAATGTCGCTTATGACCTAGAGGTGTCGACGCAAACCGGGGCTGCGGAGCAAGTCCGTGCGGCTCTCGGCAGCCTGCTGGCTAGTAATCGCTGCCTGCCAGAGGTCTCTTCGCCGGAAACTCAGCCAGAATCTGCACCCGCAGACTCCGTTTCTGGGCAAATGGGGGGTGTTGGCGGCTTTGCGGCGCTCAACGAAGTTCAGCGCAGGCAGTTGTTTGCACTCGATGCTGATTGCCCCGAGGGCCCTCCCTCGGCATGATCACGAGCGTCGATGGCAGAACACGTTAAGCGTGACCTAGTTTCCATCGAGGACCTGAGCACTGCCGAGATCCTCGAACTCTTCCATCACGCTGACGAATTCAGGGCGAACTTGCATGCGTGGTCGGACCTGTGCCGCGGCGCGATCATGGCGACGCTGTTCTTCGAGCCCAGCACGCGAACGCGCCTGAGTTTTGAATCCGCCATGCTGCGCCTAGGTGGCGGAGTCATCAGCGCAGCAGAAACTGGCTCGACGAGTCGCACCAAGGGCGAATCGTTGGCCGACACGGTGCGCGTTGTCGGGGGTAGCTACGCTGACATCCTGGTCGTCCGTCATCCTGAGGACGGTGCCGCGCGCGTCGCTGCGCGTTATGCGACTGTGCCAGTGATCAATGGCGGTGATGGCGCGCATGAGCATCCGACGCAGACACTGTGTGATCTTTACACGCTGTGGAAGGAGAAGGGGCGGCTGCAAGGACTTGAGGTCGTTCTTTGTGGTGACTTGCGTTACTCGCGCACGATCCACTCGTTCTGTTACGCACTAGCTCGTTTTGGCGCGAACATCGTCACGATGCCATACCCGGGCTTTGAGTTGCCGGACTACGTGTTGCGTCGATTGCGCCGTGATTTCGGCGTGCAAGCGGCAACCGCAGCCGTTGAGGATTTGCCTGGTCTGGCTGGTAGCAGCAATGCTGCGGCCTATTTGACTTCGAGCAAGCCGCACCAGTTGGCGCTGTTCACGAAGCTTGGCAATGTCGAAGTGTCGCGTATTGACGCGATCTATATGACGCGTGCACAGCGCGAGCGCCATGAGGGGCAGGATACTAGTGACTATCCGCGCGTGACTCCCTCGACTCTCCGTGCCAAGTCGACGAAGGATGCGCGGATCATGCATCCGTTGCCGCGCGTCGATGAGATTAGTTACGACCTCGATGACGATCCGCGTTCGATCTATTTCCGCCAGGCAGAGCTTGGTGTGCCGATGCGAATGGCGTTGATGGCTTACTTGATGGGCAAAATCCAGCTGAAGGCCAAGCAGCCGGACGTGTTGTCCGTGATGTCTGGTCCGGTCATGCCTGGATCGGTGGGGGGTGCCGGGTTGCGTTGTCTCAATGAACGCTGCATCACCAATAACGAAGGCGTTCGTTACCTGGAGCGAGACTTCCGCTTGTGCGACAAGAGTTCGCCGCCGATGCTGTCATGTGGGTTCTGTGCCCGGGAAATCGAGGCGCGTCTCATCGGCAATGGGACGAGCCGCATCGTCTACAGCTACAACGCGACCGAAGTGCGTGCGATTAAGCCCGCCGATCGCGTTTATTTTGAGTCGGAATCCCAGGCCGAAGCGGCCGGATTCGCTCGGCAGAATGGCTAGCTGAGGAGTGGTATTCTGAGGGCCGCGATCAGCTTCTTGAAAAGTTGGTCGAGCGGAATCGCACTGGAAATGCCCGAGTCGCGCTCGTTTCGCGTTGTCGAAGAAACTGAAGCGAAATCACAAGTTCCCTTGGGATCGGGGGTTGGGGAAGCTTGCAGCTGCCCGATAGAACGGCATGATGTTTGTTGTCTCTATCCTGAAAAATCAGGTTCTTCCGGAGCTTACCCCGGCACCCGGTAACACCCGATGTAGCATATTCAGTGTCCTCTCGTCTCCGCTGTCGCGGTGGATGGGTGGGCTTTAGTTGTCCGTCCAGCATTCAGATTGTTGTCGCAACCCCACTGAGCGTGGTGTGCAGCGGCGGTGATCGCCCTACTTCTACGATGTCGCCACATTTCCCTTCGTTGCTTTCCACCCAGGCAAACAACTCACGTGTGGCCGACTGTCAGTCGTTCCAGGGAACTATAGAACTCCAGGGTCAGCCGATCCGACGACCAATGATGATGATCCGACGCACTTTTGCTTCCGCGTTCATAGCTCCACTCGCGCTGCTAGCCTTTGGCGGTTGTAGCGGTGGTGGCGGTGCTCTCACTGGTAACTCAACTGTCGGTGCCACTGTGCAGCCTGAGTTGTCGGGTATCGAATACGGTCGCTTGGCAGACATCTATGGTTTGCAGGTGACACCTGAAGGCACTGCGATTGCGCTCTTCCAAAAAGACGTAGTCATTGGTGGCAACATCCAAGACCAGCGGCCGACGGAGTCGAATCTCACCGACCCTGAGATTCTTTATGACTTCATTGCTGCTGACCCCGACACGTTGCAGCCGCGACTATTCATTCCGCGCGATGTGACAAGCGATGAGTTTGCAGATGCATTCGAAGCGCTTGACGACGAGTTGCGCTCGGTCTCGCCGATGTTGTTCGGGGATGGGGGCGCTGGCGTTCCTTACTCCGTCGTGCCGCGTAACGCAGCGATCCGATTAAGCTTCTCCGCTCCGTTGGGCATCGATGACACGTTCTTCGTCGAGCGTGCTGCCAACGGTCAGGTCACCGCGCTTCGCAACACGGAAGCGGTGCAGTTGCTGCGCATTGTCGATGACCCCACTCAGCCGAATGGTTTCGTTCCGATGCCGGTGCGCATCGTTGTTGGCGACAGCCAACTGGTTCTTGATCCAGTGCTGCTTGGCACGGAAGGCTTGCAATACCAGACCAGCAATAACGCGGCTGGCTTGCCGGCTTCGCCTGACCAATTGGGCGCGAACATCCGCATTGCGGTAGCTCTTGAGGGGCCGCTTGCGATCCCAGGACTGCGAGCCAAGTCGACCGGCGGGATTACTGGCTTCAACAACAGCCAGCGTAACTCGCTCGTTCGTGACTTCCGCTCGGGCAACGATCTCGATGATTCTGCCGACATCTCCCGCGGTTTCGTGCGCGACCCGTTGCCACTGCGGCTCGTTGGCGAGATTCCGATGTATCTTGAGCGTGTTGACAGCATCAATGCTTTCACGCAGGAAGTGACCGTCTTTAAGAACGGCCTTTCCCATGAGATCGATCGCGGTGACGTGCTGCGGTTTATCTCCGACAGCTCGGGTTTGCCGTTTGGCAGCGCCGAAGTGGTTGTTGATCCAGAAGATGATCGTGACAACCCGTTAGTGCAGCACGTGCGCGTTCGCATTCGCCGTGTTTCTGACCTGGAAGTCATTGATCCGAGTAATCAGCCTGGCTACCCGACGTCACTGGTCGAGCGTGAAGCTTGGTTGGTGCAGAACGCGCCACGCGCAGTCGTGCTTGCCGAGTTCACCGCAGGCGGCGTTCTTGGTCGCGATGATCCGCGTAACTTCCTGAGCTTCACGCCGCAGCCGCTTGAGCTGGGAGGCTACCGCCCGCAGCAAAACGAGTATGTTTCGCCGTTCGCTGGCTCGATTGTTCGCTTTACGAAGCCGGTCGACGTCGACACCGTGAAGTGGGCGGACACGTTCTTCTTCGCGATGCGCGATCTCAGCACGGAGGACAGCATTGAGGACTTCATTTCCAATCGTCCGTGGGAGAACAACGGTAACACTGGTCAAGGCATGAACCCGGCGACGTTTGACCTCGCCAAATACCGCACGCCTTACCTGATCACGTCTCGTGTGTTCGATGAGGATGGTTCGCAAACGTCGCTGCGTCTGCAGCCGACGACGGGCTTCTACCTCGATGAGACGATGCGTAACGCGCCGTCGGGCGTCGACTACAGCTACTTCTTGCACCTGATCTCGGATTCGCCCGATGGGGGCATTCGCGACTTGGCTGGCAACCCGCTCGACCTGCAAGGTTCGACTGCGGACCGAAGCAATAGCGTGGTGATTCCGTTCACCGTCGATACGCGCATGACCGGTAATGAGCCGGTCTTTGCTGATAACTTGGCGATCTCGATCGTGCGTCGTTTTGCGTCGCGCGACGAAGATGCCAACCCGAGCTACTTCCTGCCGTCCGAAGTTCAGCCGGAAACGCTCGCGTCGATTGCTGCGGCTTACCCGCTGGAAGACTTGTTCGGTGGCTTCATCTACCTGGATGGAAAGCTGCTGGCTCGTCCAACTAGCCGTGTTCGCGTCACGGCGGACAACCTTAATCAGTCGCCGATTCAGCAGCAGCCGTCAGTGCCTGCCCAAGCGAACCCGCTCGGTTGGTGTCCGCAGTTTGTTGCCGATGGTGCCAACGAAACGCAGGTGGGATCCAACAGTGCCAATAACTTGGTCACGGCTGGTATCCAGAACCCGCTGAATCCCTACGGCTGTCGCTTGCAGACGCTGTGGCGTGAAGTGGACTTGAGCTTGTCGCGTTCCGATCCGTTTGATTTCAACCTCGACATCGAGCAGATGTACTGGGCTCCCTTCATTGGGACTAGCCTGTCATACGATGAGTTCGACCGCGTATCGCTGTTCCTAGGTCACTCCGAATACCGTCCGGCTCCATGTGTCGGTGACTTCAGTTCGTTGCCGTCACTGCCAGCTTCGGGATTGCGCTCAAACTTTGAAGGCAACTTTGCTTGGAACCCGGTGCCGACTGGCTCGGGCAACCAAATCGAGAGCCAAGCGCCGCGCGCAGCCGCCTATGTTGATTCGTCGATGACGATTGATCCGTCGGATGTCGTGCTTGAGGTCAATGGCGTCAACCGCTTCCTGCCGCTTCCTGAGTTCCAGGAGCCTTACTTCGTTTACCGCGATGAAACGGTGGTTGAGCAGGGTGGGCGTGCATCTGAGAACAGTTCCGACCTAAGCGGCAACGTTTTCGCTCCATACATCCTGTCACCGTTCAGTATGGGCCAAGGCCGTCGTTGGGTTGATCCTGATGGTCAGCCTGGCAGCGTGCGATTCGTGAACTCGTTCTGGAATGACGCTCGTAGTCGTCAGATCTCTAGCCCGGCCGCCGTTGAGAACTTCACTGGTGGTCTCGTCGGTAACGTTGCGTTGCCATTGCTCGGCGATTTCTGGACATACTGTGATTCGTCGGAGTTGCCAGCGGGTGGTGGTTATGTCGCGCTAGGAACGAATGGTTGGCAGACGGCCGTGACTGTTCAGTCTGATCCGAACCCTGCATTCCGTGCTCTCTCGGCTGGCCGTGCGGCGACGCCGACGCAGGCTGCGCTATGTCGTTCGCCTGGCGATCCACAGTGGAATACAGCGTCCGGTGGCTTTACGCCGACCGGTGGTGGAACCACAGCTCGTGACAACACGTTCTACTGGATCATGATGGACGTGCTGAAGCGTCAGTCGGTCATCACGAATGGCTTTGTGGATCTCTTTAACCCGCACCGTGTGCCGGAAGGCTTCGCCGATCCGCGTCTCGGTCCGTTCTACTTGGTGAATAGTCAGCCGAGCGCCCCAGTGGGTGTGCTGCCATCGTTTGCCTACGAGTTTGACCCGCCATTGTCGCGACTGCCCGCGGGCACGTCGTTGGTGCCGCAGTTCCGTGGTGCGAGTGCTGTTGATGATACGCCGTTCTATTGGAACGCCTGGATCAGCGCGACGACACCGCTGTTCCCGCAGCCGAATCCGCCGCAGAACCCAGGTTTCGATGCTAGCATGCGCGCGCAACTGAAGCCGACGGCGGACAACTTCCCGCTCGACCCCTACAAGGCTGGCGACGCTCACATGCGTAAGTGGGACACTCGTTCGATCCCGGGATCTTCGCAATCGCGTAACTGGTGGACGCATCTCTACAACCGCACGGTCACAACTTACGTTGAGAACCCGAACGAGTTGATGGATCCGGCCTACACGCTGCAGTTTGCCGGCCCGAATGAAGCGTTCAACCCGAAGGATATTCGCTATGTCAATTGGCGGTTCATCGCCAGTAACAACACGACGGCCAACCCCCCGGTCGCTCCTTCCATCGAGACCTTCTCGTTGTCCTATCGCTGGCAGCAGTAGCCAGCCCTAGAGCGCTCGTTCGACGAGAGTATTTACTCGGCGATCGAGCTGGCCGGCAGGCCTGATCTGCTGGCCCGTTAGAGTTCCCAATTCGTCTCCCCACCTGTTCGCGGCCAATCCCCAAACCGCGAATAGACCGATTATCCCCCTTCCCCCGACATCCTGAGGGCTTCGGCCTCTTTCCCTCCTAGTAATTCCTCAGCAATTCCCCCGGCAGTAGCGCCTGATTGGCTGCATGCTGCGTTCCCGTGACATCGACTTCTCAGTCGAAAGCTGGTATCCGCATGGATGTCCGCTGGCGGCCCATGGGCACGTTGGGGTAATCTGCGAAAGGTATTGCCTTCGGAACCCCTCTCCCAGATTCGTATGGCGTCATCCTTCAGCCAACTGGCTATTTTCCAGTTGGGCGAAGGCGGTCGCCAGACAGCCCCCAGCCTTGAGGCTTTGTCGACATCCGTCGGCAGTCTCGATTCGCCGTGGGCCAGATAAATAGCGCCATGACTCGATTGTCTCCCGCCTGGTTGTTCTCCCTGGCCGCTTTGGCTGTGTTTACCTCTTGCTCAGGTAGCGGTTCGAACGGCGATCCTCAAACGGGAGGTGACTTCATTGTTCTTAGCACTGAGCCCAGTGACAACGGCCAGTTGTACTTGAACGATCCAATCAGCATCGATTTCAGCAACCCAGTCGACCTGAGCTCTGTTGATCTGACGACCTTCAGCTTTCAGGTGTTCGATCAAATCGGCAATTCGATTGCGGAACCGGTTGCAGGCTTCTTTCAGTTGGCCACCAGTCCTGGTGATGCCTTTGTTGGTCGCCGCCTGCAGTTCGTGCCGGTGTTGCCGACAAATGATCTCTACACCAACGGTGGCTTCCGTCCGGGGCGCACCTACCAGGTGCAACTCGTTGGTGGCAACGTCAATAATGGCACGGTGCTTCGTGACACGAGTGGCAAGCCGCTGGGGGTTCCGCGCAGTTTCCAGTTCGCGACTTCGGATGGCACGACCCCGGGCGCGTTGTTCAGCAATTCACTTGCTGGTGGTCCCCGTCGCGTTGGCCTGGAAATCACTCCGACGCCGGACACGACCGGCGTGGTGCTAAACAAACTTGGAGGTCCGCCGGTTGAGATTCGTTTGTTGTTTGACCAACCGTTGAATCCCGCGAGTTCCAACGTGCCGGTTGCCGTAGAGACGGACCCGCTGCTTCGCAATGGCAACAGTCGCGGTCGTGTGTTCCTTGAATACGACGATCCGGTCTTCGGTGATAACTGGTGGATCCCTGCTGATGCCGAGCTTGAGTTTAATGGCGTTAGCGGTTCGACCTTGGTGTTGCGTCCACTTGGTGTGCTGCCGAACAACGCGGAGATTCGCGTCGTCATGGAGCGCACGCTCGAAGATATCTCGGGTGAGTCCAACGTTAGCAACGTCGCGTTCGAGCGTGTTTTTGGTTCGTTCAGCACGAAGCGCTCCTACGAGCAGCAATTCGACGGGATGGTTCAGGACTTCCTGTCTTCGTCGAACATCGATGTGACGGCTGCGTTCTCTGAGCCTGCCGCTGATGTTGGCCCCGGCTACTTGAAGGCTGGCTTCAATTTCGAAGGCACCATCACAGGAGCTGAGTTTGAGCCAACTGCGCCTGAGACGGTGCTCAGCACGGACTTCACGCTTGTCACTCCGAAGAACGGCTCACCCTATAACGTTTCGGGTGGTGTCTTCAACTTCAGCGATGTGACCATCCTGCCCGGTAAGATTGTCCGGGGTGTCGGCACGAACCCGATGGTTTGGTTGGTGTCTGGAACCTTTGACGTTGGTGGCACGTTGTCCGTTCGCGGTGGCGACGGCCAAGCTGTCAACACATCGGGCAACGCCAACGTCGCCAAGGCTGGCGGCGCCGGTGCTTGTGGTGGTGGTGATGGGGGAGCAGGCTCGCCTAGTTCGGTTGCTCGTGACCTGGCTGGTGAGTCGGGCAATGGCCCGCAGCAAGCTGTTGGTTTCGGTGGCGGTGGTGGCACCCTAGCCTGCACTGCTGGCTGTGGCCGTGGCGCAGGTGGTGGTGGCGGCTCGCTCGCCACGCAGGGCGACCCCAACTTCAAGCAGAAGATTGCTCCTGCTGGCACTGCTGGCGGCAACCCTTTTGCAATCTTCCAACAGCAAACGGGAACGGGTGGCAATGGCTGTGTCGGCGATGCTGGCGACGTGACCCGTAACCTCACGGGTGCGGTCCCTGGCCCGACGGTCTTTGTCGATGCTCGCAACGACAATAACTACTGGGGTGTTGGCGTTCGCTACGACACGAGCCTGCGTATCACTGGTGAGCTCGCGCTTCCGATCGGTGGTGGTGGCGGTGGTGGCGGTGGCGACCTTTCCTACAACAATGATTGTGGCGTCGAAGATCCGAACTTCGGGAACGACAGTTCTGGCGGCGGCGGTGGCGGCGGCGGCGGCGTATTGGTCGTCAAGGCGCTCGGCCCGATCATTATCCGTGAGTCCGGTTCGGTCACTGCTGATGGCGGCAGTGGCGGTGGTGGTGAGCCTTCGAGTTCCTCAAATGCTGGTGGTGGCGGTGGCGGCGGTGCTGGTGGCATGGTCGTGCTGATGTCTGCTGACAGCATCGAGATCAACACGCGTGGCGGGAACTACACCTCGAACGACTATGACTTCTCGATCTCTGCTGATGGTGGTGTGTGTGTCACTGGCACCCAGCCGCCGGTTGTGCAGGGCAAGTATCCGGCAAGTGGGTCGAATATCACGACCGCATGGGCCGAGCTGTATGACAGTGCCCCGCTCGGTGGTTTCGGCGGTATGGGGATCGTCCAGCTGATGGCTCCTCCGGGTGATCCGGCCAGCTCAACGGACGGCACGAATACGGTTCTCGACGACAACCTTCGGGTGATGGTGAATGGCGCTCTGGCGACCGGCGTGGTTAAGCAGTCCGCGCTCGCTTGGCGAGGCTTCCCCAATGATCTCGGCGCTGGCGTTGATGACTCCGGTGCTGTGATCAATATCGGCGATAACGAGGGCGACATCCGTCCATCGCCGACTCTTTTGCCGACGGCCTTCGCTAGTAAGACGCGTTTGCGTTCGAAGTGGATTGATACCGGTGCGACAGCTCGTCGTGACGTTGGCGTTACGCCAGACGAATTGCCGCGTGGCATTGTCACGCCGGGCAGTATCACAGCGGGTCCTGCCTATGAGTGGGCTGGGGTGGATGGAGACGCAGCCAGCTTTACCGTGGGCTATGCCGACTTCTCGGTGCAGTCCGGTCGTTCTTTGCTGGTCTTCCCCGAAGCCGTCGCCGCAACAGGCATCCAGTCGATGAACGCGAACTCGACGTTCCTTGGCCGGCCTGCCTACCGTGTGCAATTGGCGCAGTCGAGTCTTGGCGCCGTTAACGATCGTTATAGCCAATACGAAGTCGAGCTCCTCGCAGGTGATGGCTCTGTTGTTGGCAGCTACCGCATCATGTCGCACACCGCTAGCGAGATGGTGTTGTCGCCGGAAAACGGAGCGCTTGCTTCCACGGCCGTGCAGGCTCGTGTTGTTGCTAAGTTCTTCGATCTCGTTACCGACGGTCAAGAGGGACTCGGCGGTAGCTACATCGGTAACGCTGGCGCTCGTATCCCGATCGCCAACGTGAAGTTCGGCTTTGCATTCCACCAAGATCCGCAGAACAGCAGCGCGGCTCGCTACCCAGCGGCGCCTGGCACGTTTGCCTACGATCTGACTGATCCCGCGGTGCAGGAAGCTGTTCGTGCTCTTGGAGCCAGCTTCGTGCAGTGGGACATCTTGTTCGATACCGCCTTCAAGACGGTTTCGCAGGATGTTCCCCCGAGTCTTAATCCTGAAACACCCCGCCCGGAGCTGAGGTTCCTGCGCCTACCGTTCCGGTTCTAAAAGCAGAGAGCCTTAGGCCCTCTGCGGTTGCTGCCCCGATGCCTTCGGTGTCGGAAGCGGTCATCCAAATCCCATACACATTCCTTCCGATATCCGATACTTGTCCCCGGACCGTTTATATAGCCCTGGGAACACGCCAGCGTCTGCTGCTGGCAAAGCACGAAGGCACCTGAAATGATGCAAGCAAATAACCGATCTCTAATGTGGCCGTTGGCCATAACACTGGCCTTCCTGGCCGCATGTGATGGGAGTTCCTCGGCTGGTGTAGGTAGCGGCGGCTCGCAACCGGCTCTCGTGAGCGTGGAGATCGGCCGCTTGGTTGACGTATATGCTTACCGACGAATTGATCAGAGTGTAAGTGATCGCCGGTTGCGCGCGAATCGTGAGCTGGAGTTGATCGCTCGCGACATCGTGATCAACTCTGGAATTGAATCCCAATCATTGTTCGACGCAGCAGGCAACATCGTTGAGACAGCCAACTATGATTTCCTGCCGTTCGACAAGGATGTCGGCCATGAGCAGTTGCTGATTCTTTGGGACGATCGTGCAGGTCCCGAGCAGCAGAACTTCAACGAGTCCTTGGCAAATGCTCAGACTGGGTTGTCGCAATTGCCGGCTTCATATCGCGGGCAAAACACGCAGACGCGCCCGATCCCGATTGTGCCACGCAATGCAGCCATCCGCTTGAAGTTCAGTGGCGAGATTGGTTTGTCGCCCGAGTTCTTTGTAGCGAACCCGTCGTTGATTCAGTTGCTTGAGTTTAAGGGTGATCCGCAAGTCGTGCAGCCGGTTGATGCGTTCCGGATCCTTCCGTTCCGGGTTGTGCCGCAAGGTGACTCGGTCATCCTTGATACGACAATCCTCGGTGGTGAAGCCAATGGCGGTATCACGTCACCGGGCCTGCCGTTGTCTGCGGACAATGTTACGGCCAACATTCGCATTGCGATTCCTGTTCGCGGCAGCGTGCTCTCGTCGTTTTACGTCGATCGTGACGGTGTCGCTGAGTTGAACGGCGTCGATAGCTCGGCGCGCGAATCTGTGATTCGCGACTTCCGTTCGGGTAATCTCGCGGATGGTCTTGCTGGTCGCCTGTCCGAGCCTGAAGCACCGAATATCGTCGGAGCTATGGCTATGGGCATTATCGGCATTAACGAGAGTGCGAGCACCGTGACGGTTAACAAGCGCTCGAACTTCATTCCTATCCGTGGCCGCTACCCGTTTGTTGACGGACCACTCGATAGTAATGGCATGCCGCTCGGTCCTCTGGCAATCCCGACGCAGCGTGCGCTGCGCGCTGGCGATTTGTTGACGCAGGAAGTCGTCGTGCAGCTCCTCGACGGCTCGTTTGAGACCGTTTTGCTGCGCGCCGAGGTCCTTGAGAACCTTCGTATCTCGTCGAGCGCGACTGATCCAAACGTTGGACTGTCTCCGAATCCGCCTTCTGGTGATTCTGGCCAAGGTGAGTCTTGGGAGACGGCCGAGTTGCGCGTTGCTACGCTGAGTCCTGGTCGTGACTCGGACGGTAATCGGGTTGCGTTCCGCTTGAATGCGACGCCTGAAGGTGCGGATTGCACTCTGCGCGCTGTCTACGTTGAGGAAGTGCCGTTTGCGGTTGGGGCTACGGTGGTCAGTGACCGTCAGTGGCGCAACATGTTCCTCCGCATCGAGCCGGTGCCTGGTGCTCCGGCTGTCGACGTCGATCCTAATGCGTCGATCTCTATTGAGTTCACCAAGCCGATGGACCTCGACCAAGTCGACAACACATCCAACCTGCTGGTGACCAACGTTTCTTCCGTCGTTGAGTCGTTCACGGCTCAGATGGAGGACCCGAAGCGTGCGACCACGCGCGTTGTGCCTACTCGCCTTACTGACTTGTCGGGTGATGGCACAGTCCTGCGCCTCCAGCCGCCGATGGGCTTTGCCCATATTGGTTCGCTGGATCCTTCGGCACCAGCTGAGACTTACAGTGTGCACGTTCGTTTAAAGGAAGGTGGTGTCACGGACCTTGCCGGCAACTCGCTGGAAGTCTTCGACGATATCGGCAATCCGCAGGATGCATGGTCGGTTGACTTCACCCTAGACCTCAATGCCGAGCCGAACCCGATCGGCTGGCACACCTACAGGTTCGAAGCTGAGGACGAAGACGGCACCCTTCCTGGTTCCGTCGACATGTTCGGTCAGTTCCGCCTCGAGAACGGTCGCCTGTTTGGTGCATCGGGTGTTCGCTTTGGCCGTTCGGCCAGTAGCAACAACCTCCAGACGGTGAGTCGCATCAATCGCGGTGAGTGTTGGGACTCGGGTGATCCAGCTGATCCGGTTGATAACCCATTCGGTTTCATTGGAACCGCAGCCACAGGCAACTCGACCATTGCACCGGTCGCTGGTCCGCCGCTTGGTGTTGTCCCTGTCTCTAACGCGGGTGCAGCGCACCCGGGCACGCTTTACTGGGCGCCTCAGATGAGTGACCAGATCTCGCCGGCACCTCAGGTTTACGAGTATTACCAATCGGTTCCTCAACCGGTTGGTCGCATCATCGAACCGTTTAAGCCGCAGGGTTCGCGCATGCAGATGCGCTACATCGAAGATGACTTCACGCTGAGCTACACCGAGCCGTCAGAGTTCGGTCTCGATATTGAGCAGCTGTATTGGAGCCCCTTCAACGATGAGACGGTGCTCTACGATGAGTTTGATCGCTTCACGATGTCGCTGGGCCATGCCCGCATGCGCCCGGATGAACTCTGGTTGCTGATCCTCGATCCGATGGATCCTGAGGCTGCATTTTGTGTGCTTGATTGCGCCAGCATGAACTCGAGCTTGTCGACTGTGTTTGCCGATAATCCGCTCCAGGGTTCGACGATGACTCCGGTCTTCGAAGATCGTATTTACGCGATCAACCCGAACGAAGCGTTCCGCGATGGCGCCAACTTTACGTTCGTGCCATTCCCGAAGTTCGACCGTAGCTACACTTGGCGTGATTCGCGTCTGGTGACGGTTGATGAGTCGGGCAATGTGATCGGTCTCGGTGGTGCGCAGAATCCTGATGCGGCTGTGCCGAACGATGACAAGACGGCGAACATCGACTCGCCTTGGATCACTAGCGTGGTGGACCCGGAGTTTGCGCAGTTCGGTAGTGGTGTTTGGGTCCAAGACCCGGGTGACTTCGTTGGCTCCAATCAGCGGGACCACGACCCGATTGCGTTGCCGCTGCTCGTCGACATGAAGATGTTCCCTGATGACGCGGCGAACGGCATCGCTTCGGGCAACAACGGCTTCCAGGTTGCCATGCTCGGTCCGCCTAGCAACTTTGCCGGTGGTGACCCTGGTGGTTACTACGATTCGACTGGCAGTGGTTGTGGTGGTGGTTACCCGGCATGGCCGCGCGTTCGCGTGCACGCTTCGGGCGGCTTCGACCTGATTACTGGCGGTGAGATTCGCGTCGATCCTGCGAATACACTGAGTGCCCAGCAGAGCATCGTAAAGGATGCTGGCGTGGGCGATCCGACGACCGCGCTGTTCTTGGCTCCGGCTGGTGACGGCATGTTGAACTGGTCGCGCGCCGATTTCGTGCGCAAGGTGTCAACGGCAACGTTTGGCTTCTTCGATACGCTGCAGCCACAGCGCGCTGAGCTTGTTGGTCAAGCGCCCGAGGACGGCTTCCCGAACTGGTTGGGGGTTAACCCGCTGCTTCGCATGACGGACGTTTTGGTGCAGCTAGATCCGCCTCAAACCCGTCAGCCGGCTGGCACGGGTGTGTATGTCGAACTGCGTGCTTCCGAGACGATCTTCAATTCGGCAGAACTCTACAACCCGATCTTCGGTGCGAATGCGAATGACTCGTTGCCGGATCTGGGCAACAACGATCCGGGTCGTGGCAACTTGCTGAACGCGAACTACGCGTGTGAGGCATATCGCTACGCGAGTCCGAATGTTGCTTCGGCACCTCGTGTTGTGGCTACGGGCCTGACGGCTTACGTGACCGAGGATGAGGTTACGGACATCAGTGACCCGGCGACGGGCCTATACCCGCGCTTCCTTAACCCGCGCCTTGTCATGACCAACAATGTCGATGTGAGCCCCGCGCTGTCACCGTCGTTGCGCAGCATGAGCATTGTTTACCGCTTGGCTCCGAGTCAATAGGTCGCGGCACCTAGGCAAATACGTTGTTCGCAACGTCGTAACGGGCCGCCTTTGGGTGGCCCGTTTGTGTGTGAGCCTCGTTCCTTGGAGTGCTTTGAGTCGGTCGGCTTGGCCCTCCCAATTTGGCTTAGTACGCTGCCTTATGTTGGGGAGTGAATCGTTCTGTGGCTCGTTTCGGTAGATGCCTTTGGGGTTATCCGCCCCTTCTCCGATATTCTTGGCTGTAAGTATGCGTTCCCATCGGCCGAAACTCCTATTGCTCCTGCCGCTGCTCATAGGGCTGTCAGGCTGTTGGGAGAAGACTCTAGAGCGAACGGCTCTAGCTGTTGACCGGACTTCGCCTGCGCTCGGTGATCGCAACGCTCCGTTGCTGCTGAATGACGCGATCACCATCTACTTTTCTGAGCCAATCCAACCGACATCGGTGACCGAGGACTCGGTTACTGTGATCGATGAGAATGGTCACCAGGTGCCCGGAGCGTCTCTTGTTGTGGGGACCGATTGGGTGTCGTGGGTGCCAGAGCCACCACTTGCCAAAGACCTGAGCGATGGCTCCTTCCGCCCTGGCGGTCATTACCGTCTGGTCCTCGCTGGAATACCGCGGGTTGATCGGATCCGCTCTAGGAATGGTCGTTCACTCGATCGTCGAGTCGCATTTGACGTCTTTGTCGCGGAGCTCAGTCAGGTTCCGGCGGGATTGCCGGCCATTTTGCGACCGAGTGCAAGCGACTTGCCGCTGTTGTTGCGCACGTCTGAAGTGCCGCAGTATGTGGCCGCTGATTACCCGCGACTACAGGTGCATTTCACACTGCCTGTCTTGCCGTCTAGCCTGACGCGTGAGGACTTCCGTGTCCGAGTACTCAACGGAGGGGTCTTAGTGCCCCGCTCCGTGCGGGTTGTGACTTCGTCCCTGGATGCCCCGGACTTTCCGGGCAGTACAGTCGAGATTGATTTGGGGGCGCGTCCTGAGTTCGAAGATGGAACCCGTCGACCTCTCGTCGAGGGTGACTTCATTAGTGTCAAGCTGGTCCTTGGTTCTGGCCTAGTAGACTACGCGGGGCAGCCTCCGTTGCCGTCCGCGACGTCAGCTGCGCAGTTCTGGAGTGTTGTTGCTGGACGTCGGGTGCCAATTTGCGAATGGCCGATTGACGAGCAGAGCTTCGTTAGCGAAGACGCATTGCGTCCTGGATTTGAAGTGCGCGGTTCGACCATCGCGCCGCGCGTCCGGGTGGAAGCTGGTAACGGTAGTCTTGGCGTTTTTCGGCCGGTCGGCGACATGACGCTCCGGCCTGGCGAGACGTTCGATCGCGGTGACGGCAAGTTGGTGGCAAGTTCCGGTAGTGAGTTTCACTTTTCGGCGATCGAGGTTCCTAAGGGTGTCAAAGTCACTGTCGACGCAACGGCTGGTCCCGTGCGGTTACTTAGTTGTGGCGGCGTCCGAATCGAGGGTTCTGTTCAGCTGATCGGGCCGACATCACCCTTGCCGACCCATCCATTCATTGCGCAACCAGTACAGGATCTGATCGATGTTGTGCGGGTGAGCATTGTGGCTGCTGGTGACCTGCAAGTGCTCGGCGACATCGACAGCAAAGCAGCTATCTCTGGATCGGAGACGGCATTGTTGCTGGCTGCTGCTGGGCGGCTACGCCTGTATGGCGGCTTGCCATTCCAGAGCGTCCTGGTTGTCGATGCCCGCGGTGGGGATTCGCGTATTGAGGGGGTCCGCGGTCAATCCCGGCCGTATCCGGCCTCCTTCGAAGTCGGTCTCGCCGTCGGGTCAGATTTCGAAGTGCAGGGCGTGCTGCCCTGGCGCCGCTTGCCGGCGCACTTGGACAGCGGCCAATTGCAGATTGGCGATCAGTCGGGTGACTTGTCGATCGTTTGGCAGTCAACCAGCGCTGATGCGATCCGGGGTGAGCTCCCAGATCTGACGGAAGGGCATGTCGGAAGCTGGCAATACGCACGCGATCGCGATGTTTTGGTCGCCGGGGGTGGGGCTTTCTTGCGATTGCGTCTCACTGCCCGCGCTCGCCACGGGGTTCCGCTACCGAATCTCAGTGGATTACGTCTCGTCGAGAACTAATCGCCCGCTGGAATCGGTTCGGCGAGACCGTATGCTTCACACAGCTGACGGGCGGTCACTCACATCATGGGTCAGCATGATGTGGCGGCCATAGGGGCCGCGTCCCATCGGCAAACGGTCAATCAAGGTGTCGTGCGTGCGCGGCGTTCTTCAGGTCATACATGGGCACGGCGGTGTTCGAGGTCGGAGCAGCTCTCTTTGGTGCCTGCATCGGCTCATTCCTGAACGTCGTCATTTGGCGACTACCGCAGGAGGATCCTGCACGTCGCACGCTCGGCGGCAGGTCTTACTGTCCAGGTTGCGGTGTACCGATCCGTTGGTTCGACAATGTACCGATCCTCGGTTGGTTGCTGCTGCGCGGCAAAGCACGCTGTTGCAGCAAGCCGATATCACCGCGCTATCCGTTCGTCGAGTTGTTGACTGCCGCGTTGTTTTACGCGCTGGCATCATGGCCGCCCTTCGGCTCTGTATTCCTGACGGATGCCGCGACCGGTTTCATGTCGATCGATATCGCCGCGATGGGAGCGTTCCTTGCGAGCGTGATCTTCGCATCGATGCTCGTCGCCCTGACCTTCATCGACTTCGACACGTATCTGTTGCCCGACGCGTTGACCAAGCCAGGCATCGTGATCGGCTTGGTCGCAGGCACTTGGCCGGGCGTTGCCGGCATGATGTCATTCGACTCGATGGCGTCGCCAGAGTTGATCCAATCGATGATTGCGAGCGTGAGCGGCTTGTTGGTCGGTGGCGGTGTGACGTGGGGGGTGCGCATCGCTGGCAGTGCCATCTTCAAGAAAGAGGCGATGGGCTTTGGCGACGTCAAGCTAATGGCAATGATCGGCGCGTTCGTCGGTTGGCAAGGCAGCTTGTTGACGTTGTTCTTGGGCTGTGTATTCGGCGCCATCGTCGGGAGTGTCTTGACGTTGCGCAGCGGCAATGCTCGCATCCCCTTTGGCCCGTATCTGGCAATGGGGGCGATCGTCACGCTGTTTGGTCAGGGTTCCATTCTCACTTGGTTGCTTGTCGACTGGCCCGAGTGGCAGCGCAGCAACCCGTCGTCAGTCATGGTCATGCTGTCCGTCGGCATGGCTGCTTTGCTAGGTCTCTTATGGATCATCCGCCGGGGGCGTCGTTGATCCATTCTTCATCTTCGCGAGTCTGCATAGGAGCCTCTGGGCTGCGTGCGCTCTCGCCGAGTCATTCGTCCGCTTGTTCTCGCCAGCCGGTATTGCACGGCTGCATCAGTTAGGGAGGCATCATGAAGTTCCGTCAGGTATTACTCATTCTTTCGCTCGTGGCCACGTCATTGGCGACTAGTTGCACGACTCGTTACCAAGACATGCTCAAGGATCGCGACGATCAGATTCGCGCGCTAAACGGCGATCTTGCGCGCATGCGCGGTGAGGGGGAAGAGCTGCAGAACCGTTTGAATGCGATGCCGCGTCCCGTGGAAGCGACGACGCCGCGCACCGAACCATCGAGTTTGCTCAATGACCTGCAGCGTGACCTTGGCAGTGATGCCGACGTTAGCTACCGCCGCGGTCGCATTAGCATCGGCGTCAACAACCGCGTCACCTTCTCATCGGGTAGCACCATGTTGAAGAACTCGTCGCACAACGTGCTTCGTGGCGTTGCATCGGTATTGAAGTCGCAGTTCTCTGGCCGTCGCTTTTTCGTCGAGGGCCACACCGACACGGATCCGATTCTCAAGACGAAGGATAAGTATTCCAGCAACCGGGACCTGTCGACGCAGCGTGCCGATTCTGTTGCTAAGTACCTGATCCGGCAGGGCGTGCCAGAGGCTTCGATTGTGATCGTTGGCTATGGCCAGTTCGATCCGGTGGATGCCAGCAGCAAAGCTGCGAACCGCCGGGTTGAGATTGTTGTCGGCGACGTGCTCTAGCAAGGTCGGCCTGGCGCTGCTTTGCGGCGCTGGTTGATTGGGTTGCATTGCGTCGCGCAACTGCGCACGGGGCCCATGATCGCTTGGCGCTGGCGACGCGGTCGCCGCGTCATGGACCAGTATGGTTAGCCAGCGGCTTAATACGGTCGCAATCAGGCTTGTTAGGTGCAGTGTGCCCTCGCTTGATCTGCTCAGATAGTGGCCCTGTTTGGTGGCCGCGATAGATGCGTGACCGAGGCCTCTGGGGGCCCCCATTTCCGCTCCTTGAGTTCGGCGCGAGTGCCGTTTTGATGTGTGAGAGCCGTGTGCTGGCGCGCTAGCGGGCGGCATTTCGACGAATCTTGGCTGATTGTCGGGGTGAGAGGTCGAGGTTCGCGTCTTGTGCACCCAGGCACTTTGCCCGTCCTTCTCGTGTTGGATTATGCAACACCGCGACGCCTGCGCGGCGACGTTACGGTATTGGGTCTTTCCCTAGCGTAACCATAAGTCATTTTCAAATATTGACTTGTGGTGATTTTTGAGCGCTGCTGAATGGCCGGTTGGCTATGGCGGCTCGGTGCCGCACTTGCCGTGACGGCGCGGAAGTTGTCCCCGTGCGCTCCGAGCGTGCGCCGGCGCATTGGGCAACTCGTCAGACTGTTGTCTGCCGCCCTCAATGCTTGCCGTCTGAGCGCCGATAAAGCCAGCGGCCAGTCATACCGACTGGACGAGCACAGGAGCGCGACAGCATGGTCTCAATGGAAGAGCTTCTGAACCTGATGGTTCAGCGCGGAGGTTCCGACCTTCATATTTCGGTTGGTTCGCCACCAAGGATCCGTGTCGACGGCAAGTTGATCGATACGGAATACGAAACGTTGATGCCTGAGGCGACGAAGAAGCTCATCTACTCGGTCCTCGGCGCTGATCAGGTTGCCAAGTTCGAGAAGAACCTCGAGTTGGACTTCTCATTTGGCGTTGCTGGCCTGGGTCGCTTCCGTACTAACGCGTTTATCCAACGCAGCACCGTTGCGGCTGTGTTGCGCGTGATCCCGTTCGAGGTCTTTGACTTCAAGACGATCGGTCTGCCAAGCGACGTCTGTGAGTCAATTTGCAAGCTGCCGCGCGGGCTTGTGCTTTGCACCGGATCAACAGGGTCGGGTAAGTCGACGACGTTGGCCTCGATGGTCAACTACATCAATGAACAGCGGCAGGGTCACATTGTCACGATCGAGGACCCGATCGAGTTCTTGCATCGCAATAAGGGCTGTTTGATTAACCAGCGTGAAGTTGGCGGCGACACCCATGGGTTCGGTAAGGCTCTCAAGTCGGTGCTACGTCAGGATCCTGATGTTGTCTTGGTCGGCGAGATGCGCGATCTCGAGACGATTGAGGCCGCGCTCACATTGGCCGAGACCGGTCACTTGACGTTCGCGACTTTGCATACGTCGGATGTTACACAGACGATCAATCGCATTGTCGACGTGTTCCCAGCGCATCAGCAGCAGCAGATTCGCACCATGATGTCGTTCACGCTGCAGGCCATTGTTTGTCAGCAACTCGTCCCCAAACAACACGGCAAGGGGCGCGCACTGGCCGCTGAAGTGATGATCGCGACTCCAGCTATTCGCGCCTTGATTCGCGACAACAAGTCGCACCAGATCATGTCGATCATTCAGACCAGTGCTCAGGCCGGGATGAAGACAATGAATCAGTCGCTGTTCGATCTGTACCGCGACGGCACGATTTCTTACGAGGACGCAGTTGCGCACACGAGTGACCCAACGGACTTCCATCGTTTGATGGAACGCGCTGGGATGGGTGGCGGCGTTGGTGCGGGCATGGGCGGCAGCGGGCGGAGAGGGCGTTAAGTCATGACGCAGTTTGCGAAGAAACTACGCGCAATCCTCGAGAAGGCTGGCAAGCTCGAAGACGGTTCTGGCGACACCTTGCTGGCCGAGGCCCAGACGCAAAAGCGACCGTTTACCGAGATCCTCGTTAAGAAGGGGGTCGCGACGGAGCAGGAGCTCGTTGCGCTGATCGCCAAGGCGGCGAACATCCCGCCGATTGATCTTTCGAAGTTGACGCTCAACAAGGAAGTTCTCGAGTCCGTGCCCGAAGAGGTTGCACGTGATTATGGCGTGTTCCCGGTCGACAAGATTGGATCGCTCATCACGATCGCTGTTGCTAATCCGTTTGACGTGCTCAAGCTCGATGACATCCGGATCGTCACCGGTTGTCAGTTGCGGTTGGTGGTTAGCACCGAAGAAGAAATCGAACGCACCCGTGCCAAGAGCTATCAGCAAGAGAGCGAGAGCGTCGATGGCATCCTTGACTCATTTGACGATGCAGACGTCTCGCTAAAGGAAGACGATCTCGAAGAAGACAGCACGGACCTCAGCGCCATCAGCGATGAGGATTCGCCTGTCGTCAAGCTCGTCAACAAGATGATTCTCGATGCCTGTAATCAGGGCGTCTCCGATATTCATATCGAGCCGTTCGAGAAGAAGGTCATCGTGCGCTATCGCAAGGATGGCACGATGGAGGAGGCGATGACGCTGCCGAAGCGGATGCAGAACAACATCACTTCGCGCATCAAGATCATGTCCAAGCTGGATATCGCTGAGAAGCGCAAGCCGCAGGACGGGAAGTTCCAGATGAAGATCGGTCGCAAAGCGATCGACTTCCGTGTGTCGATTCTGCCGGTTGTGTGGGGGGAGAAGACCGTTTTCCGGATTCTTGACTCCAGCAACCTGGTTGCCGACATCAAGGCGTTGGGGTTCGAGAAGCAGTCCATGGAGGACTACTTGTGGGCGTGTGCTCAGCCTTACGGGATGATTCTCGTTACTGGTCCTACGGGCTCTGGTAAGTCGACGACCCTTTATTCCGCAGTGCGCCATATTGCATCGCCGGAGATCAACTTGGTTACGGTTGAGGACCCGGTTGAGTATCAACTTGAGGGCATTAATCAGGTGCCGGTCAATCCAAAGGCCGGGCTGACGTTTAGCGGCGCGCTTCGATCGATTCTGCGTCAGGACCCTGACGTTGTGTTGCTCGGGGAAATCCGTGATGCGGAGACTCTTGAGATCGCTGTGAAGGCGGCTCTCACGGGTCACTTGGTGTTGAGCACGCTGCACACCAATGACGCACCATCAACGATCACTCGTATGGTCGACATGGGTTGCGATCCGTTCATGGTTGCGAGTTCGACTTTGCTGATTTGTGCGCAGCGTCTTGGCCGTCGCCTGTGCGTGAACTGTAAGAGACCTGCAGAGATTTCGAAGGACGCCCTGATCCGACTTGGTTTCCGGGAAGAGGACTTTGACGACCCGGAACTCCCAATGACGTTCTTTGAGCCCGTTGGGTGTCCACGTTGCAGTCATGGCTACAAGGGCCGTTTCGCACTGCTGGAGACGATGCGTATGACCGAGTCGGTCAAGCGCATGGTTGTCGATGGAGCGCACTTGCAAGACATCAAGAAGCAGGCGTTGGCGGATGGCATGTTGACGCTGCGGCGATGTGGATTGATGAACGCAGCGCGTGGCGTGACGAGTCTGCAAGAGATTGAGGCGCAGACGATGGCCGACTGACCTCGCGTGATGCGTGATCGAGTTAGTGAGCTACTGAGAAGCAAATAGGGGATCTGGAATATGGCAACGAAGTTCAAATTCGAAGCGCGTGACGCGGCAGGCAAGGTGGTTAAGGGTGCCGTTAGTGCGACGACGCAGTCCGAGGCGATTGCCGAAGTGCGAAAGCGAAACCTGACACCTCTTGAGGTCAATAAGTCTGCCGGTCTTAGCGCTTTGTTCTCGACGCCTGTCGGAGGCAAGAAGGCGGTCGCCAAGAAGGCTTCGGTTAAGAAGGGCGAACTCGAAGTCTTTACTCGTCAGCTTGCGACCATGCTCGGTGCCGGCATCCCGATGCTCGAGGCTCTGGAGATCTTGGCGGACCAGGCGGAGAGTCCTGGGTTTACATTCTGTCTCGACAAGGTTGTTGATTCGATCCGTAGTGGTTCCGACTTGTCGAAGGCTATGGAGCCTCACGACAAAGTGTTCAGCCACATCTATGTGAGCATGATCCGTGCCGGTGAGGTGTCTGGTCAGATCGACATCATCCTGGAGCGATTAGCAGAGTATCTCGAAGCTGCCGCGCATCTGCGTAATGAGATCAAGTCGGCGATGACCTACCCGGTTATCTCGCTCGTACTCGTTATCGGTATCGCAGGGTTCTTGATGATTGGCATCGTGCCTTCCTTCAAGGAAGTGTTCGAATCGCTAGACGTCGAACTTCCTGGGTTGACGGTCGTGATCATGGACATCTCGTTCTTCATGCGCGACTACTGGTATGTGATCTTTGCTGGCGTGATCGCGCTGAGCCTCGGCATTGGTGCTGCGGTTAAGACCGAGAAGGGCGCTTACGCGAAAGACGTGTTGATCCTGCAGACACCGGTCTTCGGGATCCTGTTCAAGAAGGTTGCCCTTTCTCGTTTCGCGCGCACGTTCTCGACACTGATCAAGAGTGGTGTGCCGATTCTTGGTGCGATGGAGATCGTTTCCGACACCGCTGGCAACAAGGTGATTTCAGGCATCGTCGATAAAGCGCGTGATAGCGTGCGTAACGGTGACAGCCTTTCGGATCCATTCATGGATACGAAAGTGTTCCCGCCGATGGTCGTCAAGATGATGGCGATTGGCGAGCGTTCCGGTGCTCTCGATGCGCTGTTAGAGAAGATTGCCGAGTTCTATGACCAGCAGGTAGAGGCTGAGGTCAAGGGACTGACAGCAATGATTGAGCCAATCATGATTGCGATCATGGGAGTCATCGTCGGTGGCATTGTGCTCGCGGTGTTCCTGCCGATCTTCAAGCTGCAGGAGAAACTGTCGGGCGGCTAGGGATCTGCGATTCTGTTCACAAGTAGTCAATGCGTGTGGCCAGGCCTGGAGGCTTGTGTCACCCGACACTTAGGAAAGGGAAGGAAATGAACGAACTAATGAGCCGTGTGTTGCTATATGGCGGCGCATCTGTCGCGATCGCTGGTATCGCCATTGCTTGGTCTACGACATCGACTGAGGCCGATGTCATGACCTTGCTGAGTAGTGCCGATTCTCAGTTGCGCATGGCGGAAGCTATTCCAGCTGTCGACTTGAAGGGTCAGCGGTTCGATAAGCGCGATGAGATGATCGTTCATGCCATCGGACAGCTGCGTAAGGTTGAGAATCTCGAGCCGGGCATGGCCTGCACCGCTGAGTTCCGCGGCTTTGCATGCATGCTGCAAGGTGATTACTCCGAGGCTGCCGCGTGCTATCAGGAAGCTCGGACGTGTAAGGATTGCGGCGATGAGCAGCATGACATCCTCGCGTTCAACCAGGCGCGTATGCTGGTGCAAGCCGGTGACGCGGTTGGCGCACTCAAGGTCTTTACGGACAACAAAACCGCGTTTGACGCGCGTTATGGCCATCAGCGTCGCCTGGAAGAGGCCGAAATTTTGCGCGGCCTAGGTAGAACTACTGAGGCGTTTGCTCGCCTCGAAGTGGTCTCTCGCGATGTGGACGCACCGCCCATGGCACGGCTGCAAGCGGGTCGCGAATACGGTGAATTAGCAGACTATGCCGCGGGTGAAGAGGCCCTGGTAAGTGTCCGGAATGAGATTCCGGTCGCAGATTACTACCTCGCACAGCTCAAGTTGCGTCAGGGGCAAGTCGATGAATGCATGGAGTTGTTGGAGCGTGTTTCAAATGTGCGCCCGGCCGAGGTGAGGCGGATGCTTCGTGAAGAAGCGGATGCTTGGTCGGCGGTAGCACAGGACGTGCGCTTCCAAGAGCTCTCGAAGTTGTTGCCTGCGTCTCCTGGACGTTGAGAGCGACTTCGAACAAGGGAAGAGAGTCAGGGAAATAAACGCGACCACTTCGGTTGCACCAATCAAAGGTTGTCATGGAGAACCAAATGTCTAAGCGGGAACAGGGTTTTACCCTTATCGAATTGATGATCGTTGTTGCGATCATCGCTATTATTGCATCTATCGCGATTCCAAACCTTCTCAGTGCGCGTCTTAATGCCAATGAGTCGGCTGCTATCGCGACCTTGAAGAACATTTCGTCCGGCCAGTCACAGTGCCAAGCTTCGGGTGTTGTTGACGCCAACAGCAACGGCCAAGGCGAGTATGGCTTCTTCGGCGAGTTGTCGGGCCGCACGCTCATCCGTGGTAGCACCCAGTCGATCGTTCCGCCGGTTCTCTCGGCTGCTTTCGGTAACGTTGCCGCTGCACGCGTCTCGCGTTCGGGCTACATCTTCCAGATGTTCCTTCCCGACAGCGCTGGTCTTGGTATCGCCGAAGATGCAGACGGTGGTGACACCGGCAATGACAACACTGTCGATGCGGGTCAAGCTGAAGTGCTCTGGTGCTGCTACGCTTGGCCGGCAACCGCTGGCAACAGTGGTAACCGTACGTTCTTCATCAACCAGACGGGCGACGTTCTCGCCACGAACGGTGCGGCCGTGAAGTACAGCAACTCGGTGCCGACTGTGCCGACTTACGACGTTGCATTCTCGGGTGCCATCAGCACGACCTCGATGGGTGTCGGTGTTGCAGCGAACACGCTCGGCAAGGACGGTAACACCTGGGTTGTCGTTCAATAGGACGTGATCTTAGGGCGTCGTAGCGGTCGCTTGATCGCTATGCACAGGACAGATCCCGCGCGCGGCTTCGGCCTCGCGCGGGATTTGTTCGTTTTGGGGCGTGCTTGTCTGGCCCTTCGCGTCGGTCCGTGGGTTCATTGGCTGCCTGGCGGTTCCAGATGGCTGCTCATGCCCTAAGCGATGGAATTGCAGTTACAAAGGCGCGCTCTGCTGTGGCATTGCACGGGGCGAGATCCGAAGCCTGGCCGCCTTGTAGGCATGCAGGGCCTGAAGAAAGAGTCGGCCATGGTCATGAATCCCCACAAGTGCAGGCATTAAAATGCCGATAGCATGGACGATGTCGATGCAATTGAAGGGGCTTGAGCCGGAAGTCCGTCCTAATGGACTAGCTTCGCTCATGGCGGGCGGAGAGTTGCCTGAGGCGCAGGAATGCGTGCAGGAGCCTGTTGTCGTTACTTCGGTGGCGGCTGAACCGCAGGCGTTAACGCCGCCGCTGGTGCACGCTGGCAATTCGTCGCGTATCAAGCGACTGTCGATCGTCGTGCCAGCACGCAATGAGAGTCTCAACATGGCGGGACTTCTTGATGAGTTGAACGAAGTTCTTGGCGAACTCGACTTGCCGTTCTGTGAGGTGATCGTTGTTAACGATGGCTCGACTGATGACACGGCGCAGCTTGCCTGTGATCGTGATGCAAAGGTCGTCACCCATGCCGTTGGTCTAGGCAACGGCGCTGCCGTCAAGCGTGGAATACGCGAGGCGAAGGGGGATTGGATCTTGCTGCTCGATGGCGATGGCCAACATCCACCGCACGAGATTCCTGCGATGATTCGTGAAGGTGAGCTGCATGACCTAGTTGTTGCATCGCGTGGTGGAACCGGTGGCAGTATCCACCGGAACATCGCAAATCAGGTTTACAACCGATTCGCCAGCTATGTGTCGGGACGCAAGATCCCAGATTTGACCAGTGGCTACCGACTAATGCGCGCCGACGTTGCCAAGAGCCTCGTCTGGTTGTTGCCCAACACCTTTAGTTATCCAACGACGATTACCATGTCGATGATTCGCGGTGGTTGGTCGGTTGGCTTTCATCCTTTCCAAGTTCGTCCAAGGCTCGGCAAGAGTCACGTACGTCTGGTCGCGGATGGATCCCGTTTCTTCGTGATCATTCTGCGCATCGCTACGATGTTCGCGCCGCTCCGTGTGTTCATTCCTGCCGCCATGATTACTGGTGGCGTTGGTCTGGCGTGGTACTTCAACACGTGGATACAAGACGGCCGCTTCACCAATATGGCGCTGTTGCTGTTGACGCAGGCCATGCTCTTGTTCGCGTTAGGGTTGATTGCTGAGCAGATCGCCGCCTTACGCTTCCAAGGTCTAGCCCAAGCTGGTAGCCCTGGGACGAGTCAAGACGAGAAGGATTGCTCTGGTGAGTGATCGTGTCCTGCTGTGTGGAGCATGGGATGAAGGCGCGGGTTACCCGCGTACACGGTCGTTGCGTCAAGGGTTAGAAGCCGCTGGTATTGAAGTCAGTGAGTGTCGTGTTGCTGGCCTTGGGCGGAAGAAGCAGAGTCTCTTGCGCAAACCGTGGCGTTGGCCATACGCGTGGTGGTTGCAGAAGGAGCAACGTGCCACCTTGCTGCAAGACCTCGAAGCTAAGGTCGCACAGGTTCGCCCGCATGCTGTGGTTGTCCCTTATCCGGGACATGGATTGGTGCGCGCGATTAAGGAGTGCGTTGCAGCGCCGGTTGCGTTCGACATGTTCTTGTCGGCATACGACACCATTGTCGAGGACCGCCAGATGGTTCGCCCCGGGTCATTGATAGCTAATTACCTGCAGCGCTTGGATACCAAGGCCTGTGCTGCAGCAGACCTTGTTGTGTTGGATACGCCCGAGAACGCGTCCTACGTACAATCGTTGACGGGCTTGCCAGCGAATCATTTCACCTGGTTGCCGGTTCACGATCCGGACACGTCAAGAGACATCACGCCATGGCAGGCCCCAACGGATGGCGTGTTGCAATTGTTGTTCTTTGGCACAGGGGTGCCGCTGCACGGTCTGGACACGTTGGTCGCTGCCGTTGCGCAAGCCCCTAATGTGAAGCTGACTTTGATTGGTGGCACCGATGATCATCGCCAATTAGCCAAGCAGGTGCTTGGCACGCGAGTCGTCATTGGTCCGTCGTTTGTCGACAATCAACGACTACGTAAACTGATCGAATCTAGTCATCTTGTCGCCGGTGTTTTTGGCGAGAGCAATAAGACTCAGAGGGTTGTGCCTTTCAAACTTGTGCATGCGTTAGCTGCGGGTCGCCCGGTGATCACCGCGGATACCCCGGCCGTTGCGCGATGGCTTGATGGTAGTGGGGTGGTGTTTACGGCGAAGGCGGCAGATGCCGAATCGCTGGCCGCTAAATTGTGTGAACTCGCAGCGAATCCTATGGCGTTGGCTGTCGCAGCCAGAGCTGCGCGCGCTGCCTACGACCGTCATTTCGGCACGCCTCAGTTGGCTGCGCGCTGGCGCGAAGTTCTGTTGCGTATGAATCCGATTCGTTTTTCTGGTGAGTCGCGTGCGGATATCGCATGAGTAATCGCTACGTGACACGCGCGGTTTGGCTGGTTGTTTTGTTCGCGTTTTGCGCGTACGGGGCATCGTTGCTTGGCGAATTTGTGTTCGACGATGTCCATTCGGTGTCGGCGAATCCGGCGCTGCATAGTTTGGCGAACTTGGGCCAACTCTGGACCGACCCAGACGCCTTCAGTGCCGGTCCTGGACGCATGTATCGGCCTGCACTGTTGACGTCCTTTGCGGTCAACTGGGCGATCAGTCCTACCGCTTGGTCTTTGAAGCTCGGTAACGTGCTCATCCACGCTGCGGTGTCGGGCATGTTGTTCTGGTGGTTGTGGACCTTGACGCGGCGAAGTCGTTGCGCATTTGCGGTGTCGGCATTGTTTGCTGTGCATCCGCTTGCGTCCGAAGCCATTAACTTGGTCTCCGCCCGTAGCGAACTGATGGCTGCGCTCGGCATCGTTACGGCGATGTGTGCACACGTGAATTGGCAACGTCGTCGGGGCAACTTGTCTGCGCTGTTGTTGATGCTTTTTGCGACCTTTGTTGCCTGTGGAAGCAAGGAGACCGGGGTTGTTATTCCTGGGCTGTTGTTAGCGCAGACCTATTGCTTGCGTCACCGCATGCCCCATGCCGCAGATTGGCGGCGCGCTATGGCGGGTATTGTCCCGGTGATCCTGTTGGTCGTTGGTTACCTGGCAGTGCGTAAGTTGCTATTGGGTCAGGCTACTGTGCAACTGCTTGGTCGAACTGGCGAAGACCTAAGCAGTGGTCATAGTCGTACGCTGTTGGTGCAGTTGGCGACGATGGGCACGCTGTTACCACGCATGCTTTGGCAGTCGGTCGTTCCGGCGCAATTGTCGCTCGACCCCGTGGTTGTTTATCGCGACTCGTTTCTCGATCCGGCGGTTTTGCTTGGTTGGGGCACGATGATCGGCTTGACGATCGTTGGCGTGTGGCGCGGCGCGCATGCGCGCGTGCGACGTGTCGGCGTTGCAATGGCTTGGGCGATTGCATCACCTTGGATCATTGTTCCGCTCAACGTGCCGTTCGCAGAGCATAGATTCTATGG
>Ga0315331_10000412_pt1 | contig 29317 bp, 17 predicted proteins | sample M160m34915metaG_FD_203456 | JGI IMG/M metagenome (GOLD analysis project Ga0315331, IMG submission 203456) | Ammonia-oxidizing marine archaeal communities from Monterey Bay, California, United States - M1 60m 34915 | ecosystem: Environmental > Aquatic > Marine > Intertidal zone | place: USA...
TTCAGGGGCATCCTGATCAGGTCACCGTCTATGCGCTTTCTACCGGCGTCACGACGGTTACGATTATTGACGAATTCGGTCAGTATTCCACCGTCGAGATTCTCGTTCGCGGAGATATCCGACATCTCGAATCGTATTTAAAACGCCTCTATCCGAACGATGCCATTCGCGTCGAGGAAATTAAAGGGGCTGTGCTGCTGAGTGGCTGGGTGACCCGCCCTGAAAATATCAACGAGATTGTGGCGATTGCGGAGCAGTTCTATCCGAACGTGCTGGACCACATGAGGATCGGCGGCGTGCAGCAGGTGATGCTGAAAGCCACGATCATGGAAGTCAATCGCTCAAAATTGCGCAGGATGGGAATGAACTTCGGACTCGTCAACAGCAGTAGTTATCTGTTGAGCACGCCAGGTCCAATTACACCGCTTAGCGGCCTGACGGTGGCTGACGGCGTGGCCAGCCCGACTTTTACAGGCTTCTCAAATACCTCCGTCTCTTTCGGATTCATGAATCCCAACTCGGTATTTCAGGGATTCGTCGATGCCCTGCGGACGGAAGGACTGCTGAAGATTCATGCCACACCGATGGTTGTGACGCACAATGGACAGCCGGCAGAATTGATGAACGGTGGGGAAGCCCCCGTCATTGTTCCTGCCGGACTGGGAACGACGGCCATCGAGTTCAAGCCGTTTGGTATCATTATGACGGCGGTGCCCCACATACTGGGTAATGGTCGGCTTCGCCTGCAGGTCGAACCATCCGTCGTGGAAAGAGACTTCGCCAATTCCGTAACAGTTGACGGAATTACGGTGCCATCGTTCACCGTACGAAAAGTCAGTACACAAGTGGAAATGAACTTCGGAGAAACCCTTGTTATCGGCGGACTGATTTCGACTCGCGAAACCGGCAGTACAGCCAAGTTGCCCTTCTTCGGTGAACTGCCGTGGGTGGGAGCAGCCTTCAGCTATAAAGAGTTTACAGAATCTGAGACTGAATTGATTATCCTTGTGACGCCTGAATACGTCGCCCCCATGTCACCCGAACAGGTACCGGCTGGCGGGCCAGGCAAATTCACAGACACTCCGACCGATCATGAACTGTTCTGGCATAATATGCTGGAAATTCCTCGGACCGGTTCTGAGTGCGATGCCAGATTCAACTGCATGGAATGCAATCAGAACGGCTACTGCAGCCAGCATCCTAACGGGTGCAGGAGCGGACTGTACGGTAAGCAAAGTGATGGATGCACTACCGGAGCTTATTGTCCGGCCGACGCTGCCACCCGCAGCCCGGGTGCGACGGCCGTGCCGGAGGAACCGATGCTGATTTCCCCGGAAACCGAACCTAAGATCCAGACACCAACACCGGATATCGGGTTGCCAATACCAGAAGCCGCGGTTCGAGGCCGTATTGACGGTGCGGCAAAATCGTCGGCCATTCGGCCGGCTTCGGCGGAAGTTCCGTCGAAACGCAGGGCACGTTCGAACTCCCAGGCAACCGGACTTATCTCGCCCCTGATGCGTTAAGCTCATCAGCTATGAAGGATTCTGCAGCAGCACCAAGTTAGCTGTGAATGTAAGACGAGAAGCCAAATGAAGAGTGTGCTACGAATCGCGACGATGGATCCCGAAGAGTCAACTCGCAATTTGCTTAAGACGCTGTTGCTGGGGATCGACACTGTCTGGCTTGAGGCGGAATGTTCGCGCTATGAATTCTTCATGGACGTGATTCAGCAGACTCAGCCGGACATGGCACTCATCAATGTCGACAGCAATCCACAGCAGGCCATAGACCTGATTGGTGAGATTACTCGAACAGCGCCTCAATGTGCTGTTCTTGTGATCAGTGATTCGCAGGAAGGCAGTCTGATCCTGCAGGTCATGAGAAACGGTGCACGTGAATTTCTCAATATGCCTCTGCAGCTGGACGATTTCGTTGCCGCTCTGGACAGGATTCGTACCGCGCTGGGTGGCACTGACGGAGACGGCGCAGCCAATACTGGGCAGATTGTCAGTATTGTTGGTGTCGGCGGTGGTGTGGGCAGCACGTCCATGAGCGTCAATATTGCAGCTGCTCTGGCCCAGGACCCAGCGAACTCACCTGTTATTATTGATTTGGACCTGACACTTGGTGACGCTGATGTCTGGCTTGACATCATTCCGGACTACACTATTCGTGACGTTTCGGAAAACATCAGCCGACTTGACTACGGGCTGCTGAAACGTTCCCTGACAAGACACGACTGCGGCGTATTTCTGCTGCCCCGCCCGGTCGAAGTGGAAGGCCAGGATCTGGTCCGCCCCGACGACCTGCGGCGAATTCTTGCCCTTCTTAAAGCAACGTTTTCGCATCTAATCATCGATGCCAGCAAGTCTTTCGGTCCGCTGGATATGTCTGCGATGGAAGTGTCCGACAGAATCCTCGTTGTGACACAACTGGATCTGACCTGTCTCCGCAACGTGGTCCGAGTTATTCAGTTTCTTGATCAGGCCAACGGCCTTGACAAAAAAGTCGACATCATCGTTAATCGGATGGGACTGGAAGATACGGACATCAGCCTCAACAAAGCGTTGGAAACGATTGGTCGGGAAGTGTTCTGGCAACTGCCGAATGACTACGCGACGATGGTCGGGGCCCGCAACAATGGCATCCCTCTGACACAGTTTGCTCCGAAGGCGAGATTGACGCGGAGCATGAATGACCTGACAAAGCGTCTGAGTATGAGCGAAGAAGATCAGGCAAGGAACGTTGTCGCCGAAAAGAAAAAAGGTGGGCTGTTCGGACTGTTCAGCAAGTAATACCGGCGGCGTGAATTCTTCCGTCCTGTATCTGACATCCGTGACACTTGTCAACGTTGTGCCTGGAAATGCGAGGTTTCCGCGAACCTCACTGCCGCAGGCGGACATTCCGTGTGGTGAGTGGACATGGCCGGCACATGTCGTTGGCCTCGATGCTGCACTTCGGCAATTGTTGCCGGTATCGGTTTAAGACAGGAGGTCTGGGCAGCATCTCCTCGGTCTGATCGTTCTCACTGTTGCCATGCAATCATTCGGATCAAGTGACATAACCGTCGTTCCCGATATCGATTGCGTGGGCTGTACACGTCCGACTGAAGACGCCAAGAAACAACACCACTGCGTTCGTCGCATGTGTGAATAACCACTGCCAGGACAGAGCCGTTCTGTTGCGGTTGACCTCTCGAGTTTTTGTTGCCGATGTGCCGTATAACTATGGTGTTGCCCAACGAAGGAACGCTGGGATGAAATACAGAGATCTGATTCAGTTTTCGATTGGAGCTGCAGCAGCTCTGGTATTTTCCGGGGTCGTTGCTGCAGATGAACCGCTGCTGACCAACACCACCAGCTTTCGAATTCCCTTTGCAGTGGAATCCGCGGGCGTGGGGCAGATCTCGGGATATGCTGTGCTGTTTGTATCCACCAACGGTGGCCCACTGGAACAGGTGCAGAAGGAGAAAGCTTCCGCCGGGGGGTTTCAGTTCGAAGCGCCTGGCGATGGTCTGTATTCCTTTGCGGTGCGAGTCACGGATAACGCAGGAAATTTGGTAGGGAATTCTGGTCCTCTGCAACCAGAGTTGCAGGTTCTGGTCGATATTTCTGCCCCTGCCCTGCAGTTTCAACTGGCAGAAACGGCCAGCGGGCAGGTTAATATTTCGTGGAAGACCTCTGCCAACGATGTTGATCCCGGGGGCATACGCGTCGAATATGCGGAAGGCATCAACGGTCGCTGGCGACCGTTGCAGGGCGCAACTACGTCATCCGGACAGACGACTGTTCAGTCGTCGCCCGGAACCTCTGTTTCTGTGCGTGGCTTCGTTACCGACCTGGCAGGAAATCAGGGCACAGGCACCGGACAGATTGTTCTGAGCGCGGCAACGCCTTCCGGGGCAGCCAATTCTCCGTCCGTTCGACCTGGAATGCAGGCGGTCCCCGGAATAAACGGGCAACCGACGGGACTACAGGTTGTGGGGACAACCCCGTTCAGGTTACCGCCACAGGACACGACGAACGGTACTGCCTCCGAACCCTATCGGTCTCAGATGCCGTTTAACAATGCTTCCTACAACCCGGCGATTCCCGATAGTTCCATGCAGAGTATTTCGTCTGACGTATTGACACCCGGTCTTACGCAGGTTGTGAACAATCGGGTATTCGACATACCGTATCAGATCGATGATGTCGGGCCTTCCGGTGTGAGTTCTGTTGATCTTTTTGTGACGGAAGACAATGGTCGTCAGTGGTTTCGCTACGACAGTGATGTCGATCTGCAGAGTCCGTTTCAGGTGGACACACGCGGCGAAGGCACGTTTGGGTTTGCCGTTCGGGTCCGTAATGGTCTGGGCTTCAGTGAGCCGCCTCCGCAACCCGGCGAACGTCCGAGTATTGTGATTCTGGTGGATCAGACCCCGCCCACCGCAGAGCTGGCACAACCACAGATACTGGCTGATGGTCAGGGGCGAGTTCGTCTGGCCTGGCAGGTTGCTGATCTCAATATGTCGTCTGCTCCTGTTCGCCTTGAATCCGCCGTGAGTGCGGCCGGTCCGTGGACACCATTATTTGACTGGCAGACTGACGAACGTTCTTTCGAGATGCCGATCCTGCCAGGGACGCCGACAACTCTGCACTTCCGTCTGCTGGCTCGAGATGCCGCCGGAAACGTCACCACGGCTCAGACAGCGGAACCCGTGCTGATCGACCAGCAACGCCCGAAGGCTCGGCTCCTGCGAGTTCAGCCGGCATCAGTAACTCGCACATATTGATGACACGGGCGGCCACGCGGTCCTTTTTGCAGTGGCGCGTAACGTTTATTTTTCCTGGTGAGCAGGATCAAGGGGGGCGTACGATCGCTTCAGGTGCCGTTGAATCGTGCCGCGCCGTTTAGAAGGATACGATAGTGATCTGGCCCTTCCGACCGCATTCGCCTCTTCCACTGGAACATAAAGTTGAATGCGAACGTCGATTCGCTGCCGTGGCGAGGCTGTTGGGGCCTCATGGCGTTTCGTCCGCCAGTGTCCTTACGCCAGATGATATTGACGCTGTGGTGGCCGGCTGCGCCGATGACGCACTGCCCCGTCGATTGTTCGCGTTTGTCAGTAGTCGATATGTGGAGTCCAGTCTGTCAGTTGACGTCAGGTGGGACGAGCCGGAGGATCTGACTGCAAACGGAATGTCTCTGCACTACCGTTTTGAGTCTGACCGTGCAGGGCTTGTGACTGCCATTGGTTTGCACCCGGAGCTTAAAGGTCTTACTTGTCAATTGGCGGCCGTGACCGCTGTGGCGGCTGCAGAATACTTTGTTAAGTCGAACTCTTTAGCTGAGAGTGTTCCACGGGGCACATTTGAGATTCTGCCCCTGATCTTTGGGCTAGGGCCGATCATGGCGAACGCGGCGTTACGGGAGGTCGTCGAGCAGCCCAGTGCCGTGACAGAACTGCCGTGGGACAGATCTCGCATCGGAACAGTCAGTGCACTTGAGTTTGGCTACAGCATGGCGCTGACTGAATGGACGTTAGACGTGATGTATGAAGACGTTGTTTCGCTGCTTCGACCGGACGCAAGGGAAGGGCTTGGGAAAGGTCTTCGATACCTGAAGAAGACGAATGATTGCAGTTTCCAACCCGGTTTTCCGGAGCGTCCGTTGGGCGATTCCGTAGATGTTCTTTCAGCACAATTGCGGCACAACAGCAGCAGCATGCAACTCGCCACACTAATGGACATGTTTGCAGGAGACGAAGTCGATGGCAAGCTGATGCATACCGTCGCCGAGCTTCTTCATCATCGCGAAGTTGAAATTCAGTGCTATGCTGCCCTGCTTCTCGGCCGGTGCGGGTCTCTGTCGCGTTCGATTCACGACGAGCTTGTGATGCTTGCCGAAGACGGTCCGGTCACACTCCGGCGCGCTGCCATCTCAGCGCTCCGTCCCGGGTTTGAAAACGATGGCGATCTGCTTGAGATCGTCAGTGGTGTACTGCGCCGATGTGATCCGACAACGGCTGCCACCTGCGTCAGTACGCTGCTGAAATACGATTCCTACCCCGAGCACCTGATCGATTCCCTGCTGAAATCGCTTCGGAGCATGGTGTCTTCAGGCCGCGGAGATCTGGAGCTGGGGGTAAAGTTACTGCGACGGATTCATGACGATCCTGGGGCAGTCGTGCAGCAGTACTTTCAGGATGATCCGACCGCACTGGCAATCCTTGCCGAGCAGATGGATGCTGTCGAGTAATACAAAAAGCCTGGTAGTTCGGAACTACCAGGCTTTCTTATGTTTTCATGGCTGCACGTACGGTTAGTGTCCCGCGGCGATCGCCGTAATCCCTTCCAGGAATCCCTGAAGCTGACGGCTGCGAACCGGATGCTGCAGTTTACGTACGGCCTTGGCCTCAATCTGTCGGACTCGTTCCCGGGTTACCTTGAAGATGCGACCGACTTCTTCCAGCGTATAGGTGTACCCATCGCCCAGGCCATAACGCAGCTTGATGATTTCACGTTCACGATATGTCAGTGTCTTCAGGACGGAATCGATTTTGTCCTTAAGCATTTCAGACGCGGCATTACTGACCGGGCTGTCGTTGCTCTTGTCTTCCACAAATTCACCGAAGCTGTTGTCTTCACCTTCACCCAGCGGTTTGTCCAGACTGATTGGCTGGCGACTGATTCGCATCACTCGGCGAGCTTCCTCGATCGGTACGTCAGCGACTTCGGCCATTTCTTCGACCGACGGTTCCCGTCCCATTTCCTGCAACAGTTCACGAGCAGCGGCTCGCAGGCGGGACATCGTTTCAATCATATGGACGGGAATGCGAATCGTACGTGCCTGATCAGCGATTGCTCGAGTGATCGCCTGGCGAATCCACCACGTAGCGTAGGTCGAGAACTTGTAACCGCGTCGATACTCATACTTGTCAACAGCACGCATCAGTCCTGTGTTGCCTTCCTGGATCAGATCCAGGAACGTCAGGCCGCGGTTGCGATATTTCTTGGCAATGGACACAACCAGTCGCAGGTTACCGCCGGACAGATCTCGCATCGCCTGTTCGTATTCCTCGTACCGAAACGCCAGGGTCTCCATCTTGGCCCCCAGCGAATTTGGAGTTTCCAGCGTCAGGTCAATCAGGTCGTTCAGTTCCTTCTGCATGCTGACTCGCTCATCTTCCGCAGACGACAGGTCTTTCAGATTGCTGATCTGATCCTGGAGGTCGAGCATTCGAGCAGAGATCTGTTCAAGTCGCTTCATACACGGCTGGAGTCGCTGAGTCCGCAGACTCAATTCCTCAAGCAATGTTAAACTGCGGCGGCGACGTTCGTCGACCTGGCGACGAATCTCCAGTCCCTGTTTACTCTCCAGTCCAAGTGAACGAGCCATTGCGAAATCGGTCAGATCGCGTTCGCGGATTGACGCTATTGTGGACAGATTGTGCGGCATTCGCCCGAGGATCTGTTCCTTTTCAAGGCTCTCTGTCATGGACACTTTAATTGTTCGGTCGAACGGAAGTTCTGTCCGGTTCACCTGCGACAGTGTTTCAAAGGCAAAGTTCATTGCAAAATCGCAGCTCAACAGAGCTCGACGAAAACGCCGGCGAGTCACTTCGATCTGCTTGGCAAGGAAGATTTCTTCTTCGCGTGTCAGCAGCGGGATTTCACCCATCTGAGTCAGATACATGCGGATCGGGTCTTCCGTCCCGCGCGTTGGTTCTTCATCGAGGCGGATTTCCGGACGGCGTTTGCGTTTGTCCGCCGGAGATTCATCCGCGTAGACCACTGGGTCTGTACGCAGTTCGAGATCCAGTTCCTCCAGAACCATGATCAGGTGATCCAGCTTGCGCGGGTCAGCTGCTTCATTAGGCAGGTAATCGTGAATCTGCGAGAAATACAGGTAACCCTGCTTAAGCCCCGTGGACACAAGTTGCGCTAGTGTTTCATCCAGACGATGCATATCCGATGTGCTCCTCAACGATTATTTCAGAGATGGGGGATCGTCACCCATCTGACTTTGGCGAAAACGAAAAATACGCCGGAGTGCATCCATTGTGTCGTTGTTCAGTTTGCTCGATGACGAATCCGCCTGAGCCAGTTTTTGTTTCGACAACATGTTTTGGTTTTTGGCACGCCGTTGGAGAATCGGGTGTAACACCCGCTCCAGGTGCGGTGGAACAGTTGTTCCACCAGTCTCATCCGTGAGTGGCTGCTCACGCATGAGTTCCGAGATTCCTTTCTCGTTCGCAGTGTCCAGCAGAGCATTCACGAGACTCAGCGTGGCTGAGTCTGATTCCGCTGCTGCAATCACACTTTGAGCGTCGGGAAGTATTCCCTCTTCCGTCACAAGATCAAAACATAGTTCCAGCAACTGCCGGTGCTGAGTATTATTAAAATCATCCGAACCAATCTGATGTCGAATGTAGTCCGTGTAATCCGGGCAGCTCAGGATAACTTCCAATAGTTCGCGTTCGGCAAGGTCTACGCCGTTGAAATTCAGGTTGACCGGCTCTGCCTGGACTGGTTGGTCCTGCCGAATGAACCGCCGTGTTGCCTTATTGCTTCGTAGCTCCTGTAGTTGGCGTCGTACTGTTGTTTCGTCAGCCTGAACTCGCTGACACACCTTTCGAAGGATGAGGTCTTCTCGCAGCGTTCCCGCCAGTCCAGGGGCCGCTGCCAGAAACTCCATCAGTTGATTCATGACCTGCTGTCGTCCGCTGACGGAATCGATTCCGTAACGATCAGTCACAGTTTGCAATTTGTATTCCCAAGCTTCGGGGGCTGTTCCAATCAGGGTTTCAAATTCGTCTTTCCCGTTGTTTTCAAGGAAATCTGCCGGATCCTGACCCTCTTCCAGCGTCAATACCCGCAGATCTAGATCCTGAGCAAGAAACCGACCGATGCTGCGTTCGGCGGCGTCCTTTCCCGCCTGATCACCGTCGTAAATTAACACAACACGTTCGGCAAAACGTTTCAAAAACTTAACATGATCTTCGGTTAGCGCCGTCCCCAAGGTGGCCACGGCGTTAGTGACTCCCGCCTGATGACAGGCAATGCAGTCCATATACCCTTCTACAATAATCGCACTCTTGCCAGTTCTAATTGCGTTTCTCGCCTGCTCAAATGCATACAGTGTCTTCCTTTTCAGGAAAATATTACTTTCCGGACTGTTCCAGTATTTAGCAGGACTCTCAATGTTGCTTCCGGGCAGCACTCGTCCGCCAAAGGCCACAGGCCGACCTCGTTCGTCAATAATCGGAAACACAAAACGACCGACGAGGTTGTCGTAATAGCCGCGTCCGTTGTCCCGTTCACCGACAAGTCCCACACTCAGAAGTTGCTTTTCTGTAAAATGTCCTTTCGCTTTATCCAGCAGCCAGTTCCAGTTTTCCGGGTGGTAGCCCAGGCGAAACTTTCGCTGTGTCTCCTCCGACAGGTTGCGTTCGCTTGCGTATCTGCGAGCCAGTTCCCCGGCTTCTCCCATCCGCAGCGCCTGCTGCATCAAGCTGATTGCCCAGTCAACGATTTCGTATTGAGTGACCTTACTGTCCTGTGATTTCTTCGCGAATTCAGACTGTGATCGTTTTGGTACTTCAATGTTCGCTCGCTCAGCGAGTATTTCGAGAGCTTCAGGAAATGTGGTGACCTGGACTTCCTGCACCCAGGTGAAACAGTCTCCTCCTTTGTCACACACCCAACATCGGTAAGTCTGTCGATCCGGGTAGACGTTGAACGACGGATTCTTATCGTCATGAAATGGACACAGCCCTTTGTAGTCACGACCATTCTGAGTCAGGTTGACGGTCTCAGAGACCAGGTCATAAATACTGGTGGCTGCGCGTACCTGTTCTTTGAAGTCGTCCCCAAATCCAACGGACACAAAATATCTCCGGAGGCCTAACAGCCAGTTCCGTAATCTTTAGAATTCGGGAACACGTCGAATTCAATTTCAACGTGCTCAACCGGTCAGGGCGACACCGCGTAAGGTCTGGTAAACCTTATCCTTGGCATCGCCCAATTCTATCCGTCGGATGGTTGTGGTCAAGATTTTCAAGCCACTCACGGGTGGGAAACCTGAATCTCAGAACGTCGCCCTGGGACAACATTCCAGCCTTTCCCAGTCCAAATTCTGCTCGGGTTTTGCTTCGTTTGACCAGTCTTCGCAGCTCGTAAGGCCGGAATAAGTTCACAAACACAACTTATTGCCCCAAATAAACCCAATTCGCTGACATTTTACGTCGAACCGGGCCGCTGTCCGTGTCGAACGAAAGGTGGTGGACTCTGGCGCCCAGAGCAAGAATTGACACCTGAGGGCCGATGTCGCATTTTACGGGAGGGTTCTGGCTGGGTGAAATTCGTCTCAGGTCCAGCCAGTTGCCAAACAGTTCTTCGTGTCGTGCAGATTCGCGCGAAACGCACTGTACGGGCAATTAACGGCAGAGCCTAAAGCTTACCCCAGTTCACCATAGCTGTTCTTGTTTGCTCTTGAGGAGGTGGCTGATTGGTCAGCGGCGTTCCTTCGGAGCAGCGACAGCGGTCTTCTGAGGCGAAATCTTCGTGCCCCGATTCCGGACATCAGCGACTGTTTGGATCGCAAACGAGTCGGTGGAGCATCGTCTGTGAAATCATCCGCGGCATGTTCCTGGTTGGTATGTACGTCTGACATTCTTCTCTCGTTAATAAACAAAGGTCGTGTTATTTCTGTGACATCTGACATCAAGCCAATCCTGGCTGCAATTTCTGGGCCGATTCGACCGCAGGGACGCACCGGGACCGTGTAATGTATTTGTGGGAGGGAGCACCAGGGTCAGGCCAGCTTTGCCGCAACATTCATGCTGCAGTCCGACGAATGGTCCTGAATCAGCCTGCTCTGTTCCTGAAAGCCATCAGTACTGGTGATAGTGAAAGGGAAATGGAATTGAGTCACCGTGTCGTGAAAACTAGAACCATGCACTCGAAGGGCCGATTCGGTCGGTTCGACGATTGTGAACACGGGAGAATGGCGCAGAAAAATTCTGTCCGGGAAACTGGCTGACATGAAGATGAAACGACTTTCGTCGTACAAACTGAAGAACCACAGCAAGAAAGGAGAATCGTGACCGCAAACTGCCACTGTTGAGTTAACTAGACGGTGTCTGTGTTAAACTCTCACGCGCAACTGGAAGAAAACTGACAGGATCGTCCAGGTGTATTTCCGGACCGGCAAAGAAAGGAATGCATCGTTGCAAGACCATCAGCGCTGTCACAATATTCCTGCGTGACAGATATGGAGCAGCTCACCCTGCTGATGGATTGCTCAACCACGTTTCCGGAATCCACGCGGTTGTCTGACTGCATTTGCTCCGTATATCTCAACGTGCGGCATTGAACAATGAACAGACCCATAATTGCAATAACAATTGGCGATGTTGCGGGCATTGGTCCGGAAGTCGTCGCTCGTGCGATGCGGGCACCTGCAATTTCGCAGGCCTGCCGCCCATTCGTCATCGGCGACCACCGAGTGCTGCAACAGGCATCAAAAGATTTGTTAAGAACGGATGCTCTTAAGTTCGAAAAAATCAATGACGCAGCTAAAACCCGTGCCGGTATGGCACAGCAATGTGACACTCTCGCACAACGGCACGCAGTCGCCTGCTACAACCCGATGGGTGACATCGCTCCGGTGGCGGAACGTCGCTGTGTCAGTTCGGAGGCAGGTGAAGGTTCGTTCCGGTACCTGAATGCGGCGATTGAAATGGCCAAAGCAGGAACTGTGGATGCCATCGCTACGGCCCCGCTGAATAAGGCGGCACTGCACGCTGCCGGACATCGCTATCCGGGACACACTGAAATTCTTGCAGAACGATGTGATGTTGCTGACTTTGCCATGATGCTTCATCTGTCGGAATCAGGAATTGCGGGTTTACGAGACCTGGTGGGTGCCCGACGCGAACGGTCCTTACACGGGTTGAGTGTCGCGCATGTCACGTTGCATACATCGATCGCGAGTGTGCCATCATTGTTGACGACGGTCGGAATTGCGGAAAAAGTCAGTCTGATGGATCGTTTTTTAGTGAACATCGGCTGCGAGCGCAGAGCCATCGCGGTGTGTGCTCTGAACCCTCACGCGGGCGAAGATAGTCTGTTTGGAGACGAAGAACGGCGCATCATTGAACCCGCTGTTCGCGGTTTTGAGAATCAGGATGTCAGTGTGTCGGGGCCGCTGCCGGTCGACACGCTCATACGCAGAGCTGTTGCCGGTGAATTTGACGGCGTGATTGCGATGTATCACGATCAGGGACATATTCCGATCAAGCTCATCGGTTTTGACGCTGCCGTCAACATTACGCTTGGTCTGCCAATCGTTCGCACCAGTCCCACTCACGGCACGGGATTCGACCGAGCATGGGATCCGAATACGCCAGCGGACCCGGCCGGTATGATTGCCGCAATTCTGACGGCCGCGAGGCTTTGCAGGTAAGAGCGGCATTTCACGTGCTGCGTGTATTTCCTGTCTCAGGCGTGAACTGGGCGGCTCGAGCTAAAACGGCAGGTCATCACCGGGATCAATGCCCGATTCGAAGTCTTCGTCATGATCGTCGTCATCACCATCACTCAGGTCAGGATGCAGTGGATCGTCGGGAGAAAAGAAGAAGTCTCCCAGCCCCATGGGAACAGCGTTTCCGCCAAGCGACTGACTGCGACGTTCTGCCAGCGCCTGCAGATTAGTGGCGTCCTCGCCCAGGCACCGTTCAAGTGCCTCGCGCCAGGCATCGTCACGCGACAGGGGATGATCGGTGTCCTGAGCCAGTCGTTTCAACGCGAATCTCAGCAGGTTGAGTCCGTCTCGAGTTGAAAAATCAAGATTCAGAGTATGCGACTCCTGCAGGAAATCGACCGTGAGGCTTAACATCTGGTCATCAGCAAATGGCAGGTGGTACTTCAGGATTGCCATTTCGTCAGCACGCGCGGGGTGGCCCAGGCTCAGCGTCGGTTGCAACCGGCTGAGGATGTAGTCGGGGATTTCAAATGTTGACTCGTCTTCGTTCATTGTGACGGCGCACCGAAAATCCGGGTGCGCGTGAATAGTAATTCCGGCCACAATGGATTCGACGTAACGTCGGTGATCCAGCAATGGCGCCAGGCTGGCCCAAGATTTTTCGTTCATGCGGTTTCCTTCATCCAGAATGCAGATGCCGCCCTCGATCATTGCCGTGACCATCGGTGACGCGTGGTACGCGATCTTCCCGCTTTCCGCCAGGACAGGAGTCACCAGCAGGTCTTCCGGTCGGGTGTCGGCAGTACACTGATAGATATACAGGTCCTGCTTCCGCTGTCGAGCTCCTGAAATTGCCAGCGTCGTTTTACCGATGCCGGGAGTGCCGATCAGCCTGGGGGTCAGCGGCATGTCCTTGTCGTCAACGACCAGCCAGCAGGCCAGGAGCTGCTTCAGGACCTCTGCCTGTCCGATCCAGTTGCTCGGACTGGAGTCCGCTGTGGAAAGCTGAAGGCAGACGCCGTCAATCAATTGAGTTTTGGACATGCTGGTCTTGCTGAGCTGCGACCAGCGGTCTGGACACCACCAGCTCAATTCTAAGCAGGCAGGTTCACGCTGAGGTCGGGCGTATCTTAAGTTCATTCTTCGTCCCGGGCCCTGGCCCGGGAACAAGGGCTGAAGTTTACCGCGTGAATCATGGGCTTGCCATTACCAGATGCCTTTGAACGTAACTGGTAGCAAAAAGGTAGAACTTCCTCATCACGGCTTTATTCGCTGTGTGTCGGGCAGGAAAATTTATGGTTCTGGCTTTCGCTGGACGGGCATCTTCCCGAGAATCTGTTGAATATGGCGAGACGATCGCCGCCGCATCATCGTTCTGAGTTTCTTAAGATGAGTACGAATTCAACCGCCCGAAGATCGGAGAAATGTCGACTCCTGCCGCTTCTTTCCCTGTGGATGTTGCTGGCGGGCGGTTCCGCCGGGGCGTCTCCGGCATTTGTGGTCGATGGACAGCTGTCGATTGACCGCACGCAGACTACGACGTCTATTGTTCTGGTTGGTCCGTCTGCATCACGCCAGTTGCTGCTTACGGCGACAGGCCCCGACGGACGTCAACGTGATATCACGCGAAGAGTTGTTTACTCTGTGACGCCGTCGAACGTTGTCGACGTTGACGAAACCGGATTTGTGAAACCGCTTGGAAATGGTGCAGCGACAATTACTGTTCGGCTGAAGGAACTCAGCTCTGCTTTCGAAATTTCTGCTGTGGTCAAATCATATCATGTGCAGCGGCCCGTCAGTTTTCCCAATGACATTGTTCCGCAGCTGACTCGAGCCGGTTGTAACGGGGGCGCATGTCACGGAACGCCTAAAGGCAAGAACAGTTTTCGACTGTCGCTGCTGGGCTTTGAACCACAGCAGGATTTCGAGTTCCTGACCAGGGAGTCGCGAGGGCGGCGTTTTTTTCCCGCTGCACCCGAACGCAGTCTTTTACTGCAGAAAGCGTGTGGTGATACGCCCCACGGCGGTGGCATTCGTATCCGGAAGCACAGCGGTTCGTATGCTCTGTTGAAACGGTGGATTCGCGAAGGCCTGTCGTATGGTCCCACGCACGATCCGACCGTGGAACGAATTGAAATTCTTCCGGCTGATCGCGTTGTCAACCGCGGTGATTCGCAGCAGCTGGCAGTGACTGCCTTCTTCAGTGACGGAAGTTCGCGGGACATTACCCGTGTCGTTGACTACAAAGCCAATCAGACCGACATGTGCGATGTCGATCGCCATGGTCTGGTCACAATTAAGCACATGACGGGGACGACGTCAGTCATGATCCGGTTTCAGGAACAGGCAGGGGCATTCATGGCGACCATTCCACTGGGACTGCCAACGCCGGATCTGCCAGTTCCGGCCAACTTCATTGACGAACTTATATTCGCTAAACTTCAGACACTGGGACTGCCTGCGTCACGGGCGTGTGATGATTCCACTTTCCTGAGACGTGTCTCTCTGGATATTGCCGGACGTTTGCCGACTGTTGCGGAAACAGGGGAGTTTCTGGAATCGAATGACGCAGGAAAACGGCCTGCCGCAATCGATCGCCTGCTGGATGACGTTGGTTACGCCGATTTGTTTGCCAGCAAGTGGGCTGGAATTCTTCGGAACAAGGCTGGAGGGAATCTGGAACAGGTGGCACGTGAGACTTTCGGTTTTCATGCGTGGATCCGAGCCAGTCTGTCCGCAAACAAACCGTATGACCAGTTTGTCACGGAGCTGGTCACCGCGCGCGGCAGGCCCGATACGAATCCGGCAGTTTCCTGGTATCGCGCGGTGAGCGACCCCAAGGATCAAATGGCCGACATTGCTCAGGTTTTTCTGGGGGTCCGCATTCAGTGTGCTCAGTGTCACCATCATCCTTACGAAAAATGGACACAGGATGATTACCATGGTTTCGCCGCGTTCTTTTCCACGATCGGCCGCAAGGAGATTCGTAAGCTGCCCGAAGATGACATCATCTATCACAAACGAATTCCGGCCGTCGCGAAGAACCCCAACACGAACGTAGATCTGAAACCGACACCGCTGGGCGGTGAGCCATTGGAAATCCCGGCAGAACGCGATCCCCGCATCGACCTGGCGGAACAGATGGTGTCTGCTGAAAATCCATACTTCGCAAAGATGCTGGTGAATCGATACTGGAAGCACTTCTTCGGGCGGGGCCTTGTGGAACCGGAAGACGACATGCGTGTGACGAATCCCGCCACGCACCCGCTGTTGCTGGATCAGCTGGCGAAGTCATTTCAGGAGTCCGGCTGCGATCTGAAGGCTCTGTGCCGCGCAATCTGTAATAGCCGGACGTACCAGCGAAGCGCCTTTCCCAACGAACACAACAGTAACGATGAGCAGAACTTTGCCCGATATTATCCGCGTCGACTGGCTGCCGAAGTCATGCTGGACGCGATTAACGATGTGGCGGGTGCAAGAAATAACTTTAATCACCAGCCGGTGGGAGTCCGTGCGGTCGCTCTGCCGGATGATTCGGCAAACAACGATTCCTTCTTTCTGCGAGTTTTCGGCCGTCCACAGATGGACACGGCCTGCGAATGCGAACGTACTGCCAGTGCTGACCTTTCTCAGAGCCTGCATCTGCTCAATTCTGATGCCATGCATCGCATTCTGAACGCGCCTGACGGGAAAGCCGTCAGATTGTCGCGTAACAAAGACATAGACAATCGAGCGAAAGTGACTGAGCTTTATCAGCACGCCCTTTCGCGTGACCCGACAGACAGCGAAATTTCGGTCGCGCTGGCACACCTGCAGCAAAAACAGGATCGGTCAGCGGAAGATCCGAAGCTGCTGTCGCCCGATCAGGCGGCCCGAGAGAGCTGGGAAGACATCATCTGGGTCGTTGTGAACACGAAGGAATTTCTATTTAACCATTAGGCTTATGTCTGTCATTGCTTCCGGAACCATGATTCATCGTATCTTCGCCCGCATTTTCGTCCTGCTTATTGCCACGACGAATGCAACAACTCTGTTCGCTCAACTGCCCACTGCTGATCTGAGTCGGTTGGAGCCACGATCTGCGAAGGCCGGCGAAACTGTCCGAATCTCCCTTAACGGAAGCAATCTGGAAGAACTGACCGAGCTTCGTTTCACCCACCCCGGTATCACGGCGAACCCGGTAATGCTGCCCGCTGACGAGTTCTTTCTGCAGCCCCGCATGGACGGCGCAAAGTTCTCCGTCACTGTAGCAGCAGACGTGCCGCCCGGCATCTACGACGCTCGTGCGGTCGGTTACTTCGGACTGTCCACAGCACGCCCCTTTGTGGTCGCTTCCGCTGATTCGCACGAAGTGACGGAAGCAGGAAACAACGATACATCGGAAAACGCGATGCCGATCGAAATTAATTCAACCGTGACAGGGGCGGTGGCTGCACGAGGCATCGATTGGTTTAGATTTGCAGCGAAGGCAGGGCAGAGAATTCTGATCGATCTGACAGCGGAACGCATCGATTCGCGGCTTGACGGTCAGCTGGTCGTTTACGATTCCACAGGTCGCGAAGTAGATCGCAACCGGGATACCTACGGTCGTGATTCATTTCTGGAAGTGCAGGCAGTACAGGACGGTGAATTCCTGCTGGCCGTGTCGGATATTCTTTACCGGGGCGGCAGTGATCATTTTTATCGGCTCAGCATTTCTGACGGGCCACATGTCGACTTTGTATATCCTCCTGCAGGTGAGCCCGGTTCAACGCAGGAATACACGCTGTACGGACGAAATCTGCCCGGCGGTGTGCTGAACGAAGCGTCAGGAATCCGCGGCCATTTGCTGGAGACGGCTAAGGTCAAGATTGCGGTGCCGGAATTGGTCTGCACTCCTCCGGGATTTCATCCCGGTCAGCCTCGGCAGGGCCTTCTTCCGGGATTCTACTACACATTGAAGTCAGCGAATTCCGTTCGCATCGGATTCGCGACAGCTCCGGTGGTTTCCGAAGCCTCCGGCGATTCTGTTCAGGAGATTTCCGTGCCCAGCGAAGTCGCGGGACGTTTTGATGAACCCAATGATGAAGACGTGTTTCAGTTTACAGCACAGAACGACCGGACGTACTGGGTTGAGGCGATTGCAGATCGCATGCAGTCGAAAGTGGACCCGTTGTTAATTGTTCATCAGGTCACGAAGTCGGAAGGTGGCGTCGAAACTCTGACTCAGGTGGCTGACAACGACGATCTGCCGGGCTTCTTCAGTGTCGATGGCAAAGATACGATCAATGCAGATACCATTGACGCAGCAGTCAGTTTTAAATCGATCCATCAGGGTAAGTACCAGGTCACAATCACGAACCAGTTTGGTGGTGGAGGCTGTGCGGACCTGTACCGTCTGGCAGTTCGCGAAGCGCTGCCCGACTTTCAGCTGATCGCCACGACCGAGAAGACACTCCCGACCAATCGGACCGGCTACTCGGTAACTCCTTTGCTTCGTCAGGGAGCTCGCTGGGGCATTCGTGTGATGTGTCCACGGCAGGATGGGTTCGACGGCGATATCGTTGTGACTGCCGAGGATCTGCCCCCCGGCGTGTCGGCTACACCGCTGACTCTGAGTGGCACCACGGACCGAGGCATTCTTGTTGTCTCAGCGTCTGCTGATGCACAATCCTGGTCGGGCGAGATTCGCATTGTCGGCAGAGCCCGTGTTTCGACTGCGGCGGGGAGCCGTGAGCTGGTTCGTGACGCACGCTTTGCGTCACTTGTCTGGGGGCATATCTTCGCGGATTCCATCCGAGTTCGTTCACGACTGACCGAACGGGTCCCGCTGTCTGTGAACCAGCACGAAAATGCACCGGTGAGCATTGACGTCGTGGAGACCAAAGAGTGGACTGTTGAAGTTGGTCAGAAGCTGGAGCTTCCGATTAGGGTGACTGACAACGGCACACGGGTCGGCAACCTGACAATTGAACCGCAGGGGCTTTGGGGAATGCTCCGCAGCCCCCCCACGGTCAACATTGCAGAGAAAGACAGCGACGGCACGTTGGTGATCAATTTTGCGCCGAACGGTAATTTTCAGGTTGAACCCGGGCGTTATCAATTCACATTGCAGGGTACGGGCGTGGCGCAGTATCGGCACAACGGTCCGGCTGCTGTTCGAGCGGAGTCCCGGCGCCAGCGTATTGAACAGCTTTCCGAGGAAATCGCAGCAGCGGCGGATCAGGCGATGGCTGCTGTCGATGGCGCAAGGAAAGCACTGGAGGTTGCCAGTCGGAATCTGGCATCAGCAGCCGATGATGACGCAAAGGCCCGGTTAAAACCTGCCGCAGACAACGCCGAAGCGGTCATGGCTGACGTCAAAGTCGCAGCGAAGCAGGCTGCAGAAAAGGTGACAGCAGTCGAGAAGGCCAAGAAAGCGATCAATAACCTTGCCAAGGCTGCGGCAGCAAAGGCCGCTGCAAAGAATACCAAGTTTGCTGCCTGGTCTGATCTGATCACCGTTATTGTGACCGAACCCGCGAAGGAATAGAACGGTCTGTCGCGTGATCTCCCTGCGAATTTGCAAAAAGTTTGCCCGTTGACGGCGGACAGTTCAACTAAGCGCCTTCGCGTTTTGACGAAACACGGGCATCGGGAGTTGCGGGCAGATTGAAGACTTCGTTGGAATAATATGACACGATGTGTTCCACAACGTCACGCATCGAAACCACGGCCGCCGGCGATCCGTCTTCGTCCAGGACGGGCACGTGTCTAAATCCGCCAACGGTCATCTTGTTCAGTGCGAACACGATCTCATCATCAAAATTCAGGCACTCAGGGTCCGCAGTCATGACATCGACAATCGAGGTTTCAGCGGGGGCAAGTCTCTGAGCCACCACACGCGTGAGGACGTCACGTTCGCTGAACAGTCCGATCAGCTTGTCGTTGTCGACAATCAGAATCACACCCTTTCGATTCTGAATCATCATGTGCACGGCGTCAGCGACAGTGGCCGTGCGATCAAGAGCGAGGATCGAATTGTGTAGTCCGGAAAGTTCACGAATCGATCCGTGAATGAATTCAGCGTCCGGATCCCCCAGCCGCTCATTGGCAATGCGTTCTTCCTCTTCGATACTGTCACTGGACATAAAATGAATCTCCCGAATTTAGCAGCACGTCTTTATATCCTGAAATCTGTCAGGTGACAATGTCACTCAGTATCTGACCGTCATTCGTCGGACCGATGAGTCGGTTGTTGAGTCCCTGATAGCTGTAGCTGAAGCGGTGAGGATCCAGGCCCAGAAGGTGCAGGATTGTTGCCTGTATGTCACGAATACCAACCGGGTTTTCTACGATGTAGTAGCCGATGTCGTCCGTCTGTCCGTACGCCAGTCCCTTCTTAATTCCGCCGCCCGCCATCCACATTGTGTAGGCATAAGGGTGGTGGTCGCGTCCGATGAAGCCCTTCTTCAGTTCCTTGTTGACGTTGTTCTGCATCATCGGAGTTCGACCGAATTCGCCACCCCATACGACAAGCGTCGATTCCAGCAGTCCGCGCTGCTTCAAATCTTTCAGCAGTCCGGCAACAGCTCGGTCGATCTGCCGCGCCTTGATCGGCAACGTTCCATCGATGGATTCCCCCGGCGAACTGCCGTGATGGTCCCACCCCCAGTCGTACAGCTGAACGAAGCGCACGCCCTTTTCAACCAGTCGCCTGGCCAGCAGGCAGTTGTTGGCGAACGTCGGATCGTCGCCTTTGTATAATGCTCGTGGATCGTCTGCTGATTCTGCGTCAGAAACAAATCCGGGAACAGCACCGTACGATTCAAGTATATGTTTGGGCTCGTTGCCGATGTTCATGACTTCCGGAACAGCTGCCTGCATGCGATACGCCAACTCGTACTGCGCGATCCGTGTCTGAGTTTCGTCGTCGCGATTTCGATCGTACTGAATCTCGTTCAGATCACGCAGAGTGTCCAGCGTTTTCCGGCGGAGTCCGCGGCTGATGCCCCTGGGGTCAGACAGATAAAGGACCGGATCGCCCGAAGTGCGACACTGGACGCCCTGGTAGACTGTTGGCAGAAAACCGGACCCCCACAGAGACTTGCCGGCGCTGGGGGTTTTGCCGCCCGATGCGAGGACCACAAAGCCCGGCAGATCCTGGTTTTCGCTGCCAAGTCCCCATGTGACCCACGAACCCATCGACGGGTTTCCCAGTCGCTGCTGACCAGTATGCAGAAGCAATTGAGCGGGCGAATGATTGAACTGGTCGGTATTGACTGTGCGAATAATACACGCTTCGTCGGCAACGGACGCAAACTCAGGCAGTAACTCGCTGATCCACTGTCCGGCCTCACCGTGCTGTCGAAATCTGAACTGTCCGGCCAGCATCTTCGGCACACCGCGAATAAACGCAAATCGTTTGCCATCCAGATATTCCTGTGGGCATTCCTTATCGTGAAATTTATTCAGTTCCGGCTTGTTTTCGAACAATTCCAGTTGAGACGGCGAGCCGGCCATGTGCAGATAGATCACGGCCTTCGCTGTGGCAGCCCGCATTGGCATGGCTGCAGCCACTGGATTCTGCCCGACACGAACATCCGCGGCTGTCGTAGCAGGATTGTTGAGACTGTGCAGGGCTATCGAGCCAAGCCCGACGCCGGCGTTGCTGAGCAGGTGGCGTCGAGTTTGCAGTCCGAAGTGCTGGTGAAGGTCGTTCATGTCACGGATCTTTTTCGGATGCTTCTATGGTCTCATTAATGTTTCGTCGAGATTCAGAACAACGCCGGCGACAACAGTCAAGGCGGCCAGTTTGATGGAGTTGTCTTTCGGAGTGTCGCTCAGTGCTGCACTCTGCAGTAAATCTGTGGCAGCAGCGGAATCAGACTGAAACACCGTCAATGACTCGTCGAATAGACGTGATAATCCTGCCAGCTCATCCGCCGAGGCGGGACGAATCAATACCCGACGAAACATTGCTTTCAGACCAGCGCTGATTTCGAACCCTGCAACCTTCCTTGCCAGTGCTCCGGCCGCTTCCACGTAGACCGGATCATTCAATGTCACAAGGGCCTGTAATGGTGTGTTTGTGCGAATGCGACGAATCTGACAGACCTCTCGACTGGTACTGTCAAACGTGATCATCGATGGGTACGGACTTGTGCGACGAAGGAAGGTGTACAGTCCCCGACGATACCGATCTTCTCCCCTGGGTGTCTCCCATTTGAGCGTGCTGTAGGTGGTACGCCAGAGTCCGCCGGGTTGGGGCGGCATCACTGACGGTCCGCCGATTGTGTCCGACAGCAAGCCCGATACGGCCAACGCCTGGTCGCGAACCATCTCGGCGGACAAACGAAAACGTGGTCCCCGACTAAGCCACCGATTCCGTGGATCCAGACTGCGTGACGCATCGGTGACGATGGCGCTCTGCTGGTACGTGGCTGACATTACGATCGCTCTGCACAACCGCTTCAGCGACCATTGGTGAGTGTCCTGAAATTCCATTGCGAGCCAGTCCAGTAATTCCGGATGGCTCGGCGGCATTCCCTGCGTACCGAAATCTTCTTCCGTTTCCACGATGCCCTTGCCAAACAGCCGGCTCCAGATGCGATTCACGGCCACTCGCGCGGTCAACGGGTTTTTTTCCGACATCAGCCATGTCGCAACGTCCAGTCTGCTGCTGGACTGACGTCCTGCGAAAGCACCGAATGCTGCCGGAAACGCTGCGGTCACCTTATCGCCCTGATCAAGAAAATTTCCTCGCACGTGCACGGCCGTTTCTCTTCGTTTGTCTGCCGGTAGTTCTCGCATGATCGGAGTTTCGATAATTGTCTTCTTCAATTCCTCCAGCTGTTTTTCCGTGTCAGCCACTTGTTTTGCTGATCCCTCTGCAGCGGGATCGGAATCCGGTGCAGGTTGTTTCTGTTGAGCGGTCCGCAGTTGTTCAAGTGTTGCTGTCAGCTCAAGCAGTTGTCGTTTCTGTGCTGCGGTTGGAGTCGCAAGTCGTGGTTTGTCGTCGGAACGATCGGCGTCTTCTGTCTGATTGAAGAATGCCATGAACCGGTAGTACTCGTGCTGGCTGATCGGGTCGTACTTATGCGAATGACACTTGGCGCAGCTCATGGTCAGGCCCATCCAGACCTGGATCGTTGTGTCGACTCGGTCTTTCACTGCAGCAATACGGAACTCTTCATTGTCCGTGCCGCCCTCGTCATTTGTCATGGTGTTGCGGTGAAAGGCAGTCGCCAGAATCTGTTCGGTGGTGGCATCTTCGAACAGGTCTCCGGCGATCTGTTCAGCGGTGAACTGATCGAAATGCATGTCGTTGTTGAGAGCATCGATAACCCAGTCACGATACCGCCAGATGTTTCGCGGCTGATCTTTTTCATAACCCTTGGTGTCCGCGTATCGAGCCAGGTCCAGCCACATTGTGGCCCAGTGTTCGCCAAACTTTGGCGACTGCAGCAATTCATCCACGACAGCTTCAAAGGCCTCGGCCGACGCATTTGCCGCGAAGACGTCGGCAGCAGCGGGAGTGGGCGGAAGGCCAGTCAGGGCGAGATACGTTCGGCGAATCAGTGTGTATGCATCCGCCTGCGGTGAAGGTGTCAGCCCCTTGCTGCGGAGGTGCCTCAGTACAAACCGGTCGATATCGCTGCGACTGAAACTGTCGTTTTTCAGTGCGACGGGGTCTCGGAGAACCGGCCGGACGAACGACCAGTGGATTTCAAACTCTGCTCCTGCGGCGATCCACTGCCGCAGCGTCCTAATTTCATTTCCTGTTAACACATGCCCGGAATCGCGCGGAGGCATTACCAGTTCTGCATCATCGCTCGTCACGCGACGAATCAATTCACTTTCGTCTGGATGCCCTGCAACAATCGCGCGCAGCGCCGCAGAGTCCTTGTCTGCCGGATCTGCAGGCACATCCAGTCGCAGGTCCCCTTCCCGCGACCCCTCATCCCCGCCGTGACATGCAAAGCAGTTCTTTGCCAGAATGGGTCGGACATCAGTGGAATAGCGTGGGGATTTATCGGCCATGCCGGCGGTCGCGCAGACTGGAAGCAGGCTGAAGCACAGGCAGGAGATTAGTCGCATCGTGGCGCAATTCGGGGCAGAGGAACGTGAAGTGACGAAGAATTATTCTATCCGGTGGTTGTGGCAACGCGAGTTACTGTGCACGAACGAGTCGAATCACAATGCAAATGACGCGTGCAGTGGTGCACTGCCAGCTGGTAGCGCCGCGGTGTAATCTATATCACCGTTGATGTACTTTAAGAGAAACTCGCATGTGGTCGCGGTCGGCTCACAACAGGATCGCCTGTTGTGAGCCGACCATAGTGTGGCTGATGTCCATTTCTCTTGTGCTGCGCGCGGAGCCGGCGGTGGCGCAGATTGTTGGCGCTGGTTATTCGATTTGCCGGGCCCGGGGCTGCGGGCCTCCGCTCAGTTCGCTGCTGGTCTGACATGGATTCATTGTACTATTGCTAATACCGACAGCCGTTGTAGCGGCGCGGAACTGGCCCGGCGTCGTGACTGACTGGGCTGCAACACTGCTGTTTATTGTCGGACTGACAGCGGCTGTCTTCGTTTCGACGAATCACACGATGTGTTGGAACGCAGCGAACGACGTGGCGCGTGGCTATTTTGTGCAGCGTGCGCTGGTCTTTCTGGTGGCGTTTGTCGATGTTCCGATTGCACCGTCGGTTCCGGCCGCAGCCGTCTTCTGGTGGGTGAGTCGCCGGCCGCAGCAGAGCAACAATGCCAGCACCCTATCGGCGAATCACAACCTTCGATCCAGTGCCAAGCAGGTTGAAGATTTCGGAGACGTCGCCATCGGCAAGGCGGATGGATCCTTCTGATGTTTCCCTGCCAATCGAATCCGGATCGATCGTGCCATGAATTCCGATGTGTTCACTCAGGCCGATCCAGTATTCACCAAGCGGGTTCTGCGGGTCGTCGGCAGCAACGGTTTCTCCATCGGGCCGATTCCAATTCGGATTCTGTCGTTTGTCCTGAACGGTGAATTCGCCGACAGTACTGCCCAGTTCCCTGCCAACGCCAATCCGGTATCGATGCACGTACCAGCCATGTGCATGAATCGTTATCTCGAAACTGTCCAGGTCCACGACCGCTCCGAATGGTCCCTTCAGCACCTTTAGTTTCTCACCGGCCTGAAGCGTTTCGCGACTTGTGCTGTTCAGCTTTGCCAGGTACTGCCATGGCACCTGATACTGCTGAGCAATGTCTTCGAGTGTGTCGCCGAATTCAACGAAGTGCGGCTCTGCAAAGTGCGAGTGCGGATTGGCGTAGATCTGGGTGGCCGTCTTTTCGATCTGCTCAAATATCTGAGCACGATATTCGGGCTGTTTCCAGTACAGCCGCGAAAGCGCCGCATGTGCCTCCAGTGTTTCTCCATTGGTGACCCACTGCTCGACGTTTCGCAGAGTTGCGGCGACTTCCGGTGACAGCACGGCCTGCACAATGGCCGCTTCTGGTTCAGGAGTTGTGGATGAGGCAAAACCCGCCTGCTGAATACCACCAGCGGCCTGCGGTATTGGAGTGACTTCAGCGACGAAGTTGTCTGATACCGGGAACGGCGGTTCAGTGAATTCGGGAAATGCTTCTTCGATGGGTTTGGCAGTGCTGGCAAGAACGGCCAGCAGAGGGTCCTTTTCCTCATTCACTGGAGGTGTATCCGTGCTGGAATTGTCGATAATTTCATCGGCCGGCGGATCGTTGAGCATCGCCAGAAAATCCGAGTCATTAAGATTTGGATTCGTTACGTCGACCTCCAGTCCTCCCGTGGGCACCGTTCCGACTTCCGGAATGATGTCGAAGTACCAGATGGCCAGCATCAAAGCCAGAATCAGACCGACCAGTTTCCTGCTACCGGATGACTTTGGTTTCTTGTAGGCGAAGGCTTTCATGCCGTGGTCTCCCGGGATTCGCGATGTTGATGAAGCAGCGGTTCCGTTGTCGGTCTTGAGCAGCCAGCCGATTCTTCAGCCATCTGTTTCCGTGGTCCACATACGGGGGGGCGGCAGATGGATCGTTATGCTGGTGTCAGCGGAATACTATGACCTGCGGGATTCTGACACAGACCGGAAATCAAGGCTATGTGAATTCTGAGATTCACCGCAGCATTGACTGTGAATCGCTGCTGTCGACGTATATTGTTGCGGCCGAACCACTTGTGTGCCGCCGCCGTCAGCTGCCCGGAGTTTTCGTGCACACATTCGCATCCGATTCAGGAAATGGAACTCAGCATGTCCTCACGAGACATCCACGTATCAGAAGAAGTCCAGAGAAGCGTCGCGAAGGAGATTCTGAATGGAATCGAAACTCTGATCGGTGACGCGAAGTCAGAAACGAAACCGCTTGAAGTGGATCCGTATCGCTCCAGACTGTTTGAGATGTTTGTTACTGCTGACGGGGCGAACATGGTGGGTGACGAACGAAAATCGTCATTGGTAGAGGATTCCTGCAGCGACGACGAGACAGATATGTCGGCCGACGGCCTGTGTCGCTCGCTGGCTCGTCGCTGGGGTCTGGACATGGCTGCTCGGGATTCCGCCGCGTCACAGACAAAGATGCCTTCGGAGCACGTGGAAAAGATGCGTTCGCTGTGGACTGTGATGCGAATGTGGATGGAGTGGAATTACGCCTGGTGTCGCTGGGAAGAGTTCCATTCCGCCGAAAACGCCGTCTTGAAGTGATCGCACTTCAAGTCAGCAGTCTGTTCACTTCTGCCCGAGACGGCATGCCTGGCTGAGCTCCTTTCCGGGACGCGGCTATGGCGCCTGCAGCACAGGCAAATCGTGCTGAGTCCTGCAGAGACGCTCCTTCTGCAAGACGCAATCCAACGGCGGCTGCAAACGCATCGCCTGCTGCCGTTGTGTCGATCGCTGTCACTGAAAACGGTTCCACGTGTCCGCTGCTGCCGGATGCGTCTCGGTAGACAACGCCCCTGTTTCCCAGGGTGATCAGCACCTGCCGAGCTCCCAGCTGATGCAGCTTTTGGGCAGCTCTATGTGCGGTTCCTGTGGTTGTGATCTCGATTCCGCTCAGCAGGGCCGCTTCTGTTTCATTGGGACACACGACATCGACGTTCAGCAGTCCGGAGGGACAATTGAGGATTGCTGGTGCCGGGTCAAGAATGGTGAGAAGATTATTCATGTCGGCCAGCCTGATTGCGGTCAGTACCGTTTCCATCGGTACTTCAAGCTGCAACAGCAGTACATCAGCCCGATCGAATTCCTCCGCCTGTTCCTCCACATCTTCGGGCGTCAGTTGATCGTTTGCGCCAGGGACCACGGTGATGCAGTTTTGTCCGCTGTCTTCAACGCCGATCATGGCGACACCGCTGCAGCAGTCTGGCGTATTCAGCACTCCGTCAATTTCCACCCCTTCGGCCGCCAGTGTGTTTCGCAGAGTGTCTCCGAAACCGTCGTCACCCAGACGTCCAATCAGTGACACGGCGGCTCCCAGTCGCGCGGCAGCAACGGCCTGGTTGGCTCCTTTTCCTCCTGGAATCTCAGACAGGCCGTGGCCGATGAGCGTTTCCCCCGGCGCAGGCAGGTGTTCGGACCGTACAACCAGGTCCATGTTGATCGAACCGACGACCAGAACTCGTGGGAGTTTCAGTGGAAGGGAGGCCGTCACTGCGACTGATCCACCTGTAGTTGCCGCAGGGGCTCCGGCGGTTGACTGGAAAGCTGGACTAGTGCCTCAACGACTCGTACACGCTGCTGGTCAGACATGATCAGGAAACGGTGCCGACCGATCTCGGACACCGCGAATTTCGTCAGCCCCTTTGCTCCCACGGTAACTGTACCGGTCGGCGAGACATCAAAGTACTCGGCATCGGGATAAACGGCGTACAGCACGCTCGTGAGGTCCCAGGTCGGACGGTTATGAGGTGGCGGATTGTAAAGATAATATGCCTCTTTCAGTGGATGGTGTGATACATATTCGTAATCGCGATCAATGCTTGTGGCCGGGTAAGTGGCAGCAAGACCGATTTCGAATCCGCTGTACACGATCGCGCCCGGCCAATTGTTTGCCAATGCCTGAGCCGCAGGTATATCCTTCAACACATTGTATTCATAATGATCTTTGCCTTTGATCGGGGCAAATGCTCCTGCCATGACGGACAGCAATCGAACCTTTTTTCTGACGAGTTCGACACCCGACAGAGACGAAATATCGTCGGCTGAAGATTTCAGCAGTTCTGCGAGGTTCGTCGAAAATCCCACCTGGGCAATCACGACAGAATTATCGTCCTGTGACGCCAGCGCCTGACGCAGCACCGAAACGGCATCGGGGGCCTGTTTTCCGCCGCGCAGATCGTGAGGGTAACGGTCTGCACGGCCCGCCTTTTCTGCCGCCAGAACTGTGAATTTGCTTTGCTGCGTCGTAATACCACTGTGACACACACCGATCGCGACGTCGCCGCGACCGTAGAACGTGTTTACCGCATCAACGAAGGCCGCGCACTGATTGTGGTCCTTGGTAATGGTCACTGCCAGTAGTTCGCACTCTCCACGTGTCTGTAAAGAATGAATCATCCCCAGAGCCAGAACGTCATCAACGTCGTTTCCGATGTCGGTGTCGAAGATGATGGGGATTGGCTTGCCGGCACTGGCTGCTGGCACCAGAAGGAACACTGACACTATGACCGAAGCACAGACGATACGCATGGTGACTCCTGAAAATGACTGGTCAGAGACCATGAAGCATACTCCGGTGCAACGGTTTCGAATTGTTCGTTGCGGTTTCGCCCGCATGTTTTCGGATGTCGGGCAGCGACCGTCCCGGTTGCCTGCCACATTGTTGCCGGTCGGCGACGGAACGTCTATTCTGCAGAGGAACGATTATTTTTGTGCGGTTCTACAGTGTGCGTTCCGGAGAATTCGTAGTGGAAATTCGATCCGCAGCAGTTGTGCATCTGTTTCTGATGACCCTGGCCCTTCAGGCTGGCGACGTGCCCACGGAGCAACAGCGTGCTAACTGGCATCAGTGGCGCGGGCCGTTTGCGAACGGCACTGCAGCCGACAACGCCACACCGCCTGTAGAATGGAGTGCGACTCGAAACATTGCATGGCATACTGATCTGCCTGGTGAAGGAACATCCACACCGATCGTATGGGGCAATCAGGTGTTCGTGCTGTCGGCTGAACAGACCGACCGCAAAGCGAAGATACTGCCTGCCGCGGATGAACGTTCAAAGACCGTGCCACCGGACGTCTATTTTCGCTTTCTTGTGACGAGTATTCATCGCGTCACCGGCAAAGTGTTGTGGCAGAAGACGGCAGTCGAAGAGGTGCCTCACGAAGGACATCATCCCACTCATACCTATGCGGGCAGTTCACCAGCCACAGATGGGAAGCGACTATATGTTTCGTTCGGGTCTCGGGGAATCTACTGCTATTCGCTGGCCGGGCAACTGCTTTGGAAAACGGATCCGGGTGACATGCGAACGCGATACGGCTGGGGCGAAGCAGTGACGCCGGTGATTCATGCCGATTCACTGGTCGTTAACTGGGACCAGGAAGAAGGGTCGTTTATCATCTGTCTGGATGGATCCACAGGCGCGGTGAAGTGGAAGACGATGCGTCCTGACGAAGTGACGTCGTGGAATACTCCGCTGATTACCAGTATTTCCGGGCGAGACGTGGTGGTTGCCAACGGTACGAATAAGGTTCGAGCCTATGACCTTGTCGACGGCAGCGAGTTGTGGTCCTGTGGTGGTCAGACGGTCAATGCGATTCCGTCGCCTGTTCGTTTCGAAGATTCAGTTGTAGCCATGAGCGGTTATCGGGGATCATTGGCAGTGTCAATTCCTCTGGATTCCCGCGGTGACGTCACCGATGCCGATTTCGTT
>Ga0315331_10000414_pt1 | contig 29261 bp, 27 predicted proteins | sample M160m34915metaG_FD_203456 | JGI IMG/M metagenome (GOLD analysis project Ga0315331, IMG submission 203456) | Ammonia-oxidizing marine archaeal communities from Monterey Bay, California, United States - M1 60m 34915 | ecosystem: Environmental > Aquatic > Marine > Intertidal zone | place: USA...
ATTTCTACGCCTGCGCCACTACCAACAGTTTCGACACCAAATGAAACCACTGGTGGTTCTGGAGGAAAGGCGCTGGCGAGTCCCGCGGTTCGTAGGCGAGCACGCGAAGCAGGAGTTGACTTAGCAGCGGTTCGCGGTAGTGGGCCAGCAGGCCGAATACGTCACGCCGATCTTGACGCATTCATAGCGGCCGGAGGTATGGTTCAAGGTGCAGCACCAGTCGCTTACACCACTAGAAGAAGCGATATTGAGGAAATTAAGGTCGTAGGGTTAAGGAGAAAAATCGCCGAAGCCATGACTGTCTCAAAGCGCCATATCCCCCATTTCTCCTATTTTGAGGAAATCGACGTGACCGAATTAGAAGAATTGCGTCAATTACTCAACGCGACAAAGTCAGCAGAACAACCGAAGTTAACCTATCTTCCATTCATTATGTTGGCATTAGCTAAAATTATGCCAAATCACCCTGAGTGTAACGGTCATTACGATGAGGCAAATGAAATAGTTCGAAGATACGGAGCAGTCAACCTAGGAATTGCAACACAGACCGATAGAGGCCTATTCGTACCGGTGGTAAAGCACACTGAAGCTATGGATGTATGGCAGGCGGCGGCTGAAATGCAGAGGGTTTCTGGAGCTGCTAGAGATGGCACAGCATCCCTTGATGACCTGACTGGATCTACATTCACTATCACCAGCCTTGGACGTGATGGAGGGCTTGGAGCGACACCAATAATCAACCACCCAGAGGTGGCTATTCTAGGCGTTCACAAGGCCCGTGAGATGCCTGTTGTACGCAACGGTGAAGTCGTAGTTCGTAGAATGATGAATGTTTCAAGTTCCTTTGATCATAGAATTGTTGATGGGGCGAATGGAGCGGCTTTAGTGCAGGCACTCAAAAGATTGCTTGAACATCCGGCTCTAATTTTCATGTGAGGTGAAAAAATGACGGATACTCGCAAATGTAAGGTGCTCGTAGTAGGAGCAGGACCCGGAGGATATGTCGCCGCAATAAGGAGTGCACAGCTCGGATTGGACACGGTAATTGTAGAAGGTGATAAGGCAGGTGGAACCTGCTTGATTAGAGGCTGTATTCCAAGCAAGGCAATTATTCACGCTGCTGAGAGATTCGAATCTTTGCGGCAACACGCAAATGAAGGTGGTCATATGGGACTATCTTTGGCCGCAGAACCTCAAATCGATATGGCTGCATTGGTCGATTGGAAAGATGCTATAGTAGAACGATTGAACAAAGGTGTAGAGGCACTCTTGAAAGGCGCCGGTGCCGAATTAGTGAAGGGATGGGCGACATTTACAGGGCCAAAGAAATGCACTGTCGAAACAACAGAGGGGCCTCTTTATATCGAGGCTGAAAATGTCATTATCGCAACCGGTTCGAGCCATATCGACTTACCATTTATGCCGTGTGACGAGGAGTTTGTACTATCTTCGACAGGCGCTTTGGACCTACAAAAATTACCAAAATCCGCCGCTATCGTAGGCGGCGGTTACATCGGACTAGAACTGGGTTGTGCACTAGCGAAATTAGGGGCTGATGTTACCGTAGTAGAAGGTATGGATTCAATTCTTGGGATTATGGATAAAGAGATTCGAAGACCTCTAGAAATTTGGTTGAAGAAACATAAGGTCACAGTACATACTAATGCTCTTGCTCGCGGGACTGAAATCAAAGGCAAAGGAGCAAGCCGCAAGGCTCACTTGACGTTTGAAAAGGATGGAGAAGAACAGACAATCAAGGTCGATAAGGTGTTAGTCACTGTTGGCCGTAGCCCGAATACCAAAGGATGGGGTTTGGAAAATATGGGCGTTAGAATGGACACAGGAGGACGCTTCATTCGTATCGATCGACAATCTAGAACCAACGTACCTGGAGTTTACGCGATAGGTGATGTAGCCGGTGAACCGATGTTGGCCCACAAGGCTTCTGCTCAAGGTGAAATGGTAGCCGAAATTCTAGCGGGACACAACAGGTCTTTCGACAAGGTAGCTATTCCAGCAATCGTCTTTACCGAGCCGGAAATCGTCTCAGTCGGGCTATCTCCAGATGAAGCCAAGGATAGAGGAGAAGAAGTCATCACAGGGAAATTCCCCCTGGCTGCAAATGGTCGAGCACTAACATTGGAAGCCGAGAAGACTGCAGGATTCATACGAGTTACCGCTCGAGAATCGGATCATGTTATTCTCGGAATTCAGGCAGTTGGTAGCCACGTAGCCGAGTTACATGGGGAATTCGTTTTAGCTCTAGAAATGGGTGCTTTATTGGAAGATATTGCAGATACAGTTCATGCGCACCCGACGATGACCGAGGCCTTCCATGAAGGAGTATTGAAGACCCTAGGACACGCTATTCACTCAGTATAATTCAACAAATGGAGGGGCGATTTTGCGACAATTGCAAATCCTCAGAGCTGATATTGAATCGCATGAATCAGTTGACCGCGCTATGTCTAGGCTGCAAGAACTGCGAATTTTAGATGAGATACCAGACACTTTGATTCTAGTCCAGCATACAGAGGTGGTGACACTTGGGCCCAAGGCGGAGAGGGATGGGGCTATGGAGGATTCAGCACTCTCTGATTACCCAACTAGGGTCGTAGATAGAGGAGGGGGGATGACCTATCACGGACCTGGACAATTGGTTGTATATCCAATAATTAAGTGGCAGGTAGGGGAACAATCCATTCGTAGTATAATAAATCGCCTTGAGGATTGGGTTATGGCCGCTCTTGCAGATTGTGGAATTGAAGGATATCGAGATGAAAGAATGATGGGGGTCTGGTTGGAAGGAAACAAAGTTTGCTCCATAGGACTAGCCTTCAAGCATTGGGTAAGTCGCCATGGTCTCGCTCTAAATTATAATACAAAGCCTAACCGAGTAGAGGCCCTTTCTTGTTGTGGACTTCCTGCTGGAATGACCACTTCCCTGCAAGCTCTAGGCCACACGCATGACCTTGAGGGGAGAATTCTAGACCGTGCGCGATTGGAAGAGGCATTGCTAGTTCTTGCCGAACAATATCTCGATCGAGTGCCAATGCAACCTGAGGATTGGTCTGTGGAGTTGGTTGTCTGAAACCAAATAGAGGTCCCCTAGAAAAATATTGGTCTTTTGACCCTGATGTGATTTTCCTCAACCATGGTTCATTTGGGGCCACCCCGAATCTCGTCATGGAGGAACAAAATCGAATTAGGGCACATCTGGAATCAGATCCTGTCCGATTCTTTGAACGAGAGGCTTTCGATCTTATGAACGAAGCAAACGAGAAACTCTCCAATTTTCTCAATGCAGAATCAGACGGTATGACCTTTTGTCAAAATGCAACCAGTGGAGTAAACACTGTGTTACGAAGTCTAATTCTCAACCAAGGTGACGAAATAATCATTCCAAATCATTCCTATCAAGCATGTTGGAATGCAATCGATTTTGTTGCTTCAAGATGGGGTGCTAAGGTTATTGTTGTTAATTTGCCATTTAGATGTGAATCTGAAGAAGAAATCATTGAACCATTGTTGGGGGCGATCACGTCCAGAAGTGTTCTCGCTATGATTGACACTGTAACAAGCCCTACTGGACTTAGAATGCCCTTTGAGAAACTAGTCAGTGAATTTCAATCAAGGGGCGTCGATGTTTTACTTGATGCGGCACATGGTCCTGGGTTAGTGCCAATGGACCTTATGAAATTGGATGCTGCTTGGGTTACCGGAAACTGTCACAAATGGCTCTGCAGCCCGAAAGGCTCAGCATTCTTACACATCAGAGAAGACAAGAAAAAGGAAACTAAACCACTAACCATTAGTCATGGCCATAATGCAGATTTATCACCGCAGGAAAAATTCAGATTCGAATTTGACTGGCAAGGAACTAGAGACCCTAGTGCAATTCTGTGTATTCCCAAATCTATTGAAATTCTTCAATCAATGGTATCAGGAGGTTTTGACGAGATTATGGAACACAATAATACTCTTGCTTTGAACGCGAGAAATCTTCTTTGCGAGAGTTTGGGCACCAATCCTCCGACACCAAATTCGATGATATCCGCAATGGCTACAATCGACCTACCGGGGACTTATTCAGGGGGTGCAGATATCATGGGTGACCCTCTTCACAATAGACTACTTGATGAATTCGACATCCAAGTTCCAGTATTCCCTTGGCCACATCATAAAATGAGATACATACGAATTTCTGCTTACCTTTACAACACCATAGAAGAGTATGAATACTTAGCAAAAACATTACATGAAATTCGCTAAATTACAATTTTTTGAATACATGAATAGAAGTAGTGGATGATTGGTGGGTCGAATGCTGAGGGAACAATTGGAGTTGAATTGATGGGAGAAGTAGTAGTTGCAATTACCGGAGCATCGGGAGCACGATATGGTGTACGGCTATTGCAAGCTCTTACCCAAGCCGGTTGGAAAACGCACCTTATTGTCACTCGCGAAGGTGCATTAAATCTAGAACTGGAATGTGGAAAATCTCCCGAAGATTTAGCCAATGATTCAGTGATTTTGGAAAATAACAACAATCTAGCGGCCAGATCTGCATCTGGATCTGCCCGCTTTGATGCATACATCGTTTGTCCCGCAAGCGGAACGACAATTGGAAAAATTGCAAGTGGAATTTCAGATAATCTAGCGACTAGAAGTGCATTAGTTGCGATGAAAGAGAGGCGAAAACTCATCTTAGTACCTAGGGAATCACCCTATGCAACACCTCATCTCAGAGCCATGGCAAATCTTTCCGAGTGGGGAGTAGTAATTCTTCCAGCTAGCCCAGGGTTTTACAATAAACCTCAAACTCTTGAGGACATGGTTGACTTCATCGTGGCGAGAATTCTCGACCAATTAAATATCGACCATGAACTTGGAAAACGCTGGACTGGAGATGAAATCGACTCTGAGTGATTGAATTATAATTACGCTCTATTACAGGTTGGGTTCAAGAGGGGGGCGTCAGCCCGAATTTTAGGAATCCTATGACGAACTGGGAGTCACTCACCGTTGCACAACTGAAAGAAGAGTGCAAAATCCTTGGTCTAAAGACAGGTGGTAAAAAGGCTGATTTAGTACGCAGGATTGAGATTTTTTCCATTCAAAATGATGTTCTTGATGCGGAAACGGCCGATGATTTCGAACCATCTGATGGAGAAGGTATTGTACAGCGAATTAAACAACTTCCTGTATCGGTTTTAGCCGTGATTGGAATTATGCTAATTGGCACTATGGGAGGGGCCGTAATCTATGGTGATGATCTAATTGAATGGATCCAAGGCGAACCAGATTACCAATTAATCGAGTTTGATTCCACAAGTGCTAGGGGTTATGCGCAGAGTTTAGTCGATCTAGGACATCCAGAATGGGAAGGTAGAATGTCAGGGACTATCGAGGAACACAACACTGCAGAATTCATCAAAGCAAACTTCAGTTCCATGGGTATTCCATCAACGATAGAAGATTTTGATGTCCCGATGTTTGTTATTGATGACGAGCCTGAATTAGGTATTTGTCAAGCGGGAGATGTAGGAGAAACGTTTCCTGCTTTCGCCTGTGGTGCAACAGACATCAATGCTGATTTCATTAATTTTGAACACAGAAGTGATTTTGTTTTGCAAGGATATTCCGGATCTTCATTCATTCGCTATGTCGATGATATCGATGTAGTTGATTTAGGCACTGGAAACGAAAGTGCGGACTGGACTAGCGGAGCAGGGGCAGTGGTATTGATCCACATGACTGAGGAGACTGAATCGAATACCGCTCTGTTCAAGAGAGCCTCAGAAAACGATGTCGAAGGTTTAATTCTAGTAAATGAAAGACAGAATTGTGACGACTTGGTTGCAGGGGATTGTGTCCCTTACTTCAAGTCCGTAGACATCTCAGCTATTGATAATATACCCATAGATATGGGATTCATTATGGTAAGCCAAAGTGTCGGTCAGACGATAATTGATAACGTGATAAATCAAGATGGAAGATTACAATTTATGACTTATGTCGAGAATGCAGGTGAAGCTACAGTCAAGGTTCCTTGTGGAATTATTCAAGGTGAATCTGATTCTTTAATCATCATAGGTGCACACCATGACACTGTATACATGGCCCAAGGTGCTGTCGACGATAGTTCGGGGACTGCCACTGTTCTAGAGATGGCCCGGCAATTCGGATTAATTGAAAGCCAAATCGGCAAACCAAAACATACCATTTACTTCTGTACTTGGGGAGGAGAAGAAGAAGGATTGTTTGGGTCGACAGCATGGGTAGACAAACACCGCAATAACCTTTATGAAAATCTTCGACTATACATCAATTTAGACATGAATCATGTCGATGCTGAAAGAAATTCAGGCGTTACATTGTTTGGAAATCATAACGTGGACGTAAACCATATCCGAGGTATATCGGAGAAATTCAAACAACAATACCCTGAACTCGCAAACCGTTACAATATCGAAGTTCGTAAACTTGCAAACACAGAAATGCCATATAATTCTGATCATGCTCCATTCGTATACAATATCGACGAAGATGAGTCTGATGGAAAACAATACGGCAGTGCGGTAGTTTGCTATGGCTCTGGATCTGAAGAATACCACACATATCTAGATAATATGGATAGGTTCAATGAAGAAAGCCTCGCTGTCTCTGGAATAATCTACGGATCACTGGTTTACCACCTCGCCTATGGTGATTGAACTTCAGGATTCTAAATGCTCTAGAATCGCTTCGTAATCAGGCTCTATTCCAGGATTTTCAGCAATCCATGCATAGGAAATCTTTCCAACCTCATCGATTACAAAAACTGACCTTTGAGCTGCTGTATAGTCAGGCATTACAAATGGAATCTCTACCCCATAGGCCCGTGATGCCTGACGGCTTGTGTCAGATAGTAATGGGAAGTTGATTTCATTAGCATCAGCAAAAGCCGCATTGGCAAATATACCATCGACAGAAATTCCGAATACTTCGGCCTCTGCGGATTCCATTCGATTCATGGAACCTGAAAGTGTACACATTTCTTTTGTGCAAACGCCAGTAAATGCCGCTGGATAAAACAGTAAAACTACCCTGTTACCAATTGAGTCAGAAAGTCTAACCATGTTTTTGTCAAAAGCCATCAATTCGAAGTCCGGTGCCATGTCGCCTACTGAGACCATGTACACGGGAGGGAATATTGATTTTGAAGGTCGCGGGACTCTACATTCTCTGTGGAGAGTCTATTCCAAGTAATTCGAGACCTGTTTGCAATGTTCTCGCAGTCAAGTCACAGAGAGCCAATCTGCTAATTTTTGTTCTATCTTCCGCGTTAAGAACCGGACACACCTCATAGAATGATCCGAAAGCCTGAGCGATGATGTGTAGTTGTGTGGCTAATTTGTGGGGGGAGTGGCTTGAACAAGCGGAATCTAGAGCCGCGGGGTATCCTATCAATGCACGAGCAAGCACGATCTCTGTTTTATGGACCAAGATAATTTCTGCGTCTCGAGTCGAATTTCTATCGATTTCATCTTTGGAGAATATACTACAAATCCTTGCATGTGCATATTGGAGGTATGGTGCTGTGTTTCCATCAAATGAAAGCATTTTTTCCCATTCAAATGTGTAATTATTACTACGGTCGGTCGAAAGGTCCGCATATTTTATTGCTCCAATTCCTAGCATTTTTGCTACCTCTGCTCTTTCTTCATTAGAGAGATGGGGGTTTTTCTCAGCAACGATTGCATCGGCTCTCTCTACAGCCTCAATCAATAAATCATTCAGATGGACTGCCCCGCCAGTTCTACTTGCTAACTTCTTGCCGTCGGTACCCATTACCAAACCAAAGGGAACATGAATCGCATTCACGCCTTCATCCATGAATCCAGCACTTCTAGCAACCTCAAATACCATCGCGAAATGTTGTGCCTGTTCTGCACCGACGATGTAAAGTAAATCGCGGCTACCCACATTTTCAATTCTATCCAAAATACAGGCTAAATCGCTGGTGGCATAATTGTAGCCTCCATCCGCCTTTTGGATGATTAACGGTAATGGATCTCCCTCGCGATTTTTCCAACCATCAAGATAAACCACTTTTGCCCCGTCGCTTTCCTCGAGTAAACCACGCTCTGCGAGTTTATCGACGATTCCTGATAATGTGGATTCGTACTTCGATTCACCTGCAATATCATCATTGGTAAGCAATACACCCATTCTTCGATATACCTCGTTAAAGTGAATTAGTGATCGATCTACAAGCATCTGCCATAATTCGATGGTTTCTGGTTCGCTAGACTGCATTCTAACTACTCTAGCTCTTGAGCGTGAGGCGAATTCAGAATCAGAGTCGAATTTGGCCCTCGCATCTAAATAAAATGTGCTCAAATCGATATTCTGTGAATCTGAATCAATACCCATATCGATAAGGTGTTCGATTAGCATTCCGAAAGGTGTACCCCAATCTCCTATGTGATTCTCTGGTACAACCCTGTGTCCCTTGTGATTTAGCATTCGATTTAGCGCATCTCCAATAACCGTTGAGCGGAGGTGACCCACATGCATATGCTTGGCAACATTTGGTGAAGAATAATCAATGACGATAACTCTAGGTTTCTCTGTTAATACCCTCAGTCTGTCATCGATTAGGGCTTCTTGCAATAAGTCCGACAACCAATCGGGGTCTGCTGAAAAATTGAGGAAACCATTGATTGAACTTATCTGGCATATCCCTTCCGTTGTAGAACCTAACGTTTCTAAAATTTCATCAGCAATTATGTTTGGTGCCTTTCTTAACACTTTAGAAAGTGAGTGGCAAGGCATTGCGACATCGGCGAATGCTGAATCTGTAGAGCTTGCAAGAAGATTGCCCCAATCCGATTCTTGCACTCCAATGTCAGACATCACCGAGTTGAGAAGTGGACGGATAGTATCAACTAAATCACGCATATTCTAACCTCAATTAAGTGGGTACCTCAACAATGCAGCGATTCCTCCGAATGAGGTTTGAAGAGTCGCACCTTCCTCTGATTCCATTGAAATTAAACTAACCTTTGCAGAGGTATGGCCCGCTAATTCTGTCAATTCGTCAATTATATCTCTAGTTCTATCTGGATCTTCACGTACATCTTCCGAGCCACAGTTAGGACAATTAGGGATTTCTGAGCGACTATTTTGAGTGGCCTCCCATTGATGAGAACATGGCTTACAATTCCAACCAACACGCCTCTTCCGTAGGCCTTCAGACAATAGTAGAGTATCCACCGCCCCTTGGTCTAATGCTGACCGAATCATCATCTCACCGTAAGTTGCTTTGGGGTGTGCCTGCATTACTTCGCGAAGAAAATTATCTACTAACTCACGTTCAGCATCCAATTCTATCTGGTCCATAAGATTGCCAGCACGCTGAACTAATTCCCTCAAACCACTCTCATTGGAATATCCCACGTCAAAGAAAGGTTCTCGAATCAATTTCTTCACTTCGTGATGGAAGTAGTCGTTCTTGACAACGAAATCCTTAGTGTGCCCAGGACCTCCGATAATGATTCCTTTGATATCAGACAAATTTGGAAGCCAGTAATTGCAAGCGTGTTCGGTTGCTCGTTTGAAGAAGTTATGAGCCGCTTCCTCAATTAAGCGCTCAAAACGTTGGGCGGATTGACCTCCTTGTCGGTGTTTCCCCATAATATTGGATTGTAATTCCTCTTGACAATGAATTCTTTTTCCACTTGCAATTCCGTAGGCTGCCTCTCCTCTATCTATAACAAACAAACCATACGAGGTTCGATCGATGAGCATATCTTCTAGTTGGGTTAACTCAAAAGTCGAGTCACAACGGTAACGGAAAGAACCGAAAACCTCTGGTGGGTCATCAATTACTACAGTAACCAATCGACTTTTGTTATTTCCGACAATCACATGACCTACGAAGATTGCAATTCCATATTCTCCGGCATTTTTGTATCGATTCAATACTGAAATCGCCGATTCAATGGCATCACCTACGTGTTTTCTGGTTAATTTAGACTTGATATTCGCGGCTTGCGCGGCTTCTTGGCTAAGTTGTCCGCGAACGTCGCTAATGAGACGGTCTGGCGGGACGATTACCGTAACTAACTCCGTACCCATACCTCTCATATTCTGAAGCTCTTCTAGCGCCTTCTTGGTTCGCAGTCTTCGCTGCTGCATCTCCAAGTCTTCTGCCATGGCTAAGCCTCTTGGCGGAAGGCCACAGTGAGGGGCATTTCAACCCTCTCGCGCGTATCCAGCGAAGGCATTGAAAGGGGCACTCATCCCCGAATGCACGATGGCGACCATAGTACTCGCACTTGGAGGGAGCCTTCTGAGGCCTGAGGTGGAAGAGCGGCATGCCTGGCTAGAGGAGTTAGTTTCCATCATACGAGACCGGGTATTGGTCGATGATAGAATTGGAATTGTTGTAGGTGGAGGAGCCCCCGCAAGAGAGGGAATTGCACTCGCTAGACCTATAGTCGACAACGAAGATAGGCTAGACCGCATTGGTATTGCTGCTACTCGACTAAACGCTACCATGGTTAGAGAATCTCTAGCTGATGCTGGAGTAATGGTTTCCGGGACTATTCCACATTCAATCAACGAGGCCACGATGCTATTCGATGAGAGACCTGTAGTGGTGATGGGAGGTACGAAACCTGGGCACACTACTGATGCGGTTGCAATTCGTCTCGCGATTTCTAGTGGGGCTGAGCGTTGTATTATCTGTACCAATGTTGACAGAGTCTACGACTCTGACCCTAGGGACAATCCCAACGCAAATGCACACGACTCACTAACTCACAAAGAGTTGCAAGAAATTGTTGGACCGCCCGAGCACACCAAAGCCGGACCCTCTGGAGTTGTTGACCCGATGGGGGTCGCTGACGCTACAAATGCCAATTTGATTCTCTGTATATTAGACGGTAGAGATCATGCTAGAATAAAATCCGCAATAGAAGGAGAACCATTTCACGGGACTATTGTTGAAACTGAAGAGGAAGAGTGATACCTTTGGGTAGGAAAGAAAGAATCGCTAAGGCCGCTACACGGACCGCTACACAGGCAAGGGAGACCGCTGCCCGTGAGCGAGGTAGAAGTAAACGAACTACTAGTTCATCTGGAGTTGCTGCTCACCGGCACTGCTCGGTCTGTTGGGCACCAATTCCGCTTAGTGCAGAACCTCCAGTATGTAGTGATGAAGAATGTGAATCTACTTACGAGAAAAGAGAAGCTTCTCGTAAACGTCTGACTATCATGTTGTACCTATTCCCGGCAATTGCCATTCTACTAGCAATTTTGACCGCAATTTGACCCTTAGCATCGTTAGGTTCAACACCAATCAACAAAGAGGAATCATCATGCGGATGGTCCGAGTTCTCGGTGTTCTACCAGGATTCGTTGGATTTGTGTGCTTAATTTTACTAACTGTGAGTTTGGCAGGGATCGAAATAGATTCTACTCGTGTTCAAGCCACCACCGTCCCATGTTTGGATGATGATGCAGGTGGATGTCCTGTTGGCATGACGGGTTCGAATTTCCATGTTCCTTGGGGGTTCAATTTAATAGATGTAGAAGTAAATATTGTATGGGATGAACCTGAAAAGGCTTGGATAGGAGTAGTCGATGCAAAATATGCTGAAAATTGCCCTCCTGATTCCAATGGATTGACAACATGCGAAGCGGACGAATTCGAATTTGTCGCTGGTGGCCCAGAGGATTTGGATGAGTTCACATTCTCGCTAAATCCGGGAGACTATCGCTTTACAAGTGGAGGCCGAGAAGGTGCTAGTCTTGACAACCAATTAGTAACAATAACATCAACATTCCATATTTCCACAATTGGAGAAATACTCCTCGGAGTAATCGGAATTCTGCTAATGATTGGGGCGGTTGAAATGATTTATCCAATCGAACTATTTTGGAAGAAATATATCAAATCATAACTTGGTTGACTACACGCCTCGACGGCTAATTGAAGAACCAGTATTCTCTCGACTGCTCGTGGCAGTAACCAAGTGTCGTTCCTGTGGCGCGGAAATTCGAGCAGAGGGGCTTCCTCCATCCTTTGGAGGATACAACGTATACTGTGTGACCTGTGGCGCTCAATTCCGAGTAGATTAAGTCAATCGGCAGACTTCTTTCTTCCACGTCTTGGTTTAGGCGCATTTCTCATCGCAGCTTCCATTCTAGCCTCAATTTCTTCTGGCGAACCCACAGGCTCAATCTCTTCTATCTCTCTATGCCAAGTATCTGGTAAAGCAAGTGGATCGGTTACTTCATCGGCTGCTATGGATTCGATAAGTCTGCTACGCAATTCCTCAATTCCATCGCCTTTTATTGAACTAATTCGTAATACTTCGTTTTCATTTTCTTCATGTAAATCTGACTTTGAATAGACAGTGAGGAGTGGTCTATCCGCGAGTAGTTCTGTGACTTCGCCAAGTAAATGTCGTTGGTCTTGCAAACTCATTTCACTAGATTCAGATGGATCGATTAAGAACAATACAATGTCTCCTACATTTTCCAAAGCAGCAATCGCTTGCATCTCAATTTGATTACGTTCGGTCATCGGTCGGTCTAGAAGACCAGGTGTATCGACCATCTGGTAAATTCTTCTTCGGTGCTCAAAGTGACCTACATGTAGACGCTTCGTGGTAAAGGGGTAAGCGGCAACTTCTGGCTCTCCGCTGGATAATTCTGTGATTAGGGCTGATTTTCCAACATTCGGGGCGCCAGCGACCACGATACAAGGCTCGGCAGCATCAATTGAAGGTAATTCACGTAGAATGTCCCTAGCCTCACCTAACCAGAGAATATTATCTCCGATTTGGTCTATAATCGATGACATTCTACCGTAAGCGTGACGCCTTTCATCATGAAATGCCTCGATATTACGGAATCTTAGCATCTTTGATTGAGATTCACCTGCTATTTTTCTAACCCTCTCTGCAGCCCACTGAATCGCGCCAAGATTTTGCCTAAATTCATCAGCCCCTACGGCTGCATCAACCAAGGCTTGATCAAATTCCGACTGGGCGTTAAGACTGGGCCACTGGTCGACCCATTTTAGCAGGGTTTCAGCGATTGTATCACTTGCTGCTTGTACCATTCTAGCCATCTGTTTTCGTACACGATGATACTTGTCCGGGTCCTCTACTAAGTCGGATTGCTTCCCAGCACGACGAAACGCCTTGTCTAGCACTTCCTGAGGATATAGAACAGTTGGAATCTTACGCCATTCTACAGAAGCCACGACCTCTCCTCCGTTCTAGCGGCCGCACCCATCCTTCTTCAAACAGCGTGCTTTTCTATGGCGAACCATACGCGACGCTATGACTAGTGAACGGCGCGGTAAGGGAATAGATGATTTGCCCACATGGGCGAAGCGATTTGCCGACAAATATGGGGCAAAGGAATTGGATGGTCGCGGAGATGTCTTCTTTGGTCCTCTAATCGATAGACGAAGCGGTCTAAGGAAGGACGATTTAATCGAATTACTAATTGATGCACGGGCGCTAAGAGCAGACGATGACCCTTGGGTTCGAGGCATGTTACTAGCAACTTCCCGAAATGCTGTAGAAATGTTAGACGAATTTGGCCAATACCGTTCGATTGCGAGAGATGTAATAGTCGAAGTACGACTTGTAACTCACTTGAGGAAACCGTACATTGAGGACGATGAATTACTTACTTTCGAAAAAGAGGATTTACGAAGACGATCAAATGTTCATGAACAAGCAGAGAGACAAGCCGATGGTGGCTCTGATGACAGTCACTTGTGGGGTTGATGGATGTCAGATTTATCAAAGAAAGAATGCATACCCTGTAAGGGTGGCGTACCTCCTATGGGACTAGAACAAGCACAAGCAATGATTGGGCAAATTAATTCGGATTGGAAATTAATCGAATTACACCACATTGAACGAATTTGGGCACTTCCGGATTTTGATTCCGCTCTTCAATTTGTCAACGCCGCCGGTGCTATTTGCGAGGAACAAAATCATCATGCTGATTTTGAATTAGGCTGGGGTAGGGTGAAGGCTATGATTTGGACTCATAAAATAAACGGACTTACTGAATCGGATTTCGTCCTCGCAGCAAAATTTGATGAGATTTAAGGTGAGAAAATGACGGAAAACTTCCGCCTTCACGCCTTTGTATGTACCAACCAAAGAGACCCAAAAAAACCGCGAGAGTGCTGTGCTTCCAAGAACGCCCTTGATGTGATGACTCGCCTTAAGCGAGCGGCTAAAGCCGCTGGAATAAATGATGTTCGCGTCAATAAATCAGGTTGTTTAGACAGGTGTGAGCAAGGAATTTCTTGTGTCGTTTACCCCAATGGGATTTGGTATACGATTCCAGATGATGACAAAGCAATAGCCCGAATCGTAGAACATCTAGCTGGAGGAAAAGCCGTAGATGAATTTCTTATGGTTGAATGACTCAAGATAAAACCGAAACGGTTGGACTCAGAGACGAACCGGGCGGGTAGCACCGCATGCCTGGCACTTCAACAGAGTTGTACGGTCCTCCTTGATGAAACGAGTATCCGGAGCCTTACATTGTCCGCAGAGAATGTATGTTTTAACATATCCAACTATTTTCTCTTTGATTCTTTTAGGTGGCACCCTACCTTTCAACATAACACGAACTTGCTCCCTAGTGCCTGAAGTTCCTAACTCATTGATGAGATATTGATAGACATGATTAGCATCCCTATCCATCGCATCTACTATTGCAGAAAAATTGCGAATTATTGTTTGATTACCCTCGACTAATATCTCTGGATTAGGCATTGTCCAACGATTTCTTTCACTGATGTCCGTCGGGATTCTATCCCGTGCTCGTTCGAGCAGAGCATCATATTCGAAGTCACTCATCTTCTCGGGCGAGCAACGTCTCCCTTTTCACCCCACCGGATAGGCTCCCGGCTAGGCACTAACCGTCAAAGACCAGTTTACCAACGGAGTGTTATGGATGAGGTCATCGAGGTCAAGGTGGCAAAGGTGCATGAGGATGCGCAATTGCCAACTCGCGGTAGTGCTCACGCTGCCGGATATGACCTATATTCTTTGGAAGATACTGAAGTCCTCTACAGAACTGCAACACTAGTGCGAACGGGTTTACACGTTGCAATTCCAGTTGGCTATGAAGGTCAGGTTAGGGCTCGATCATCTCTTGGCAAGAGGGGATTGATTCCACCACATGGAATAGGCACCATAGATGCAGATTATCGCGGTGAGTTATTCGTCATGATGACTTGGATTGGAGAAGGTGATTCCTATACCATATCGAAGGGGGAAAGGATCGCGCAATTACTGATTACCCCAATCCCTCAATCAACATTCATAGAAGTGGAGTTTGATGAACTTGGTAAGACCGATCGTGGAGAAGGTGGATTCGGTTCCACGGGCAGATTCTGACTATATTTACACGGTTCATGGAATCGTGCTTCTACATATTCACCATACGAATGCTTGATACGGACCGGATGAAGCCGTCCGATTTATGCCACTGAGCATAGACGAGCTTCGCAGAAAGGTCGAGGAATACCACAACAAGGGTCTGAACAGTCAGCAAATAGCCGATGAGTTATCCCTATCTCAGACCACCATCCAATGGCTTTCCTCGTCAAATGTACCAATGGACGAAGAAACTCCCTCCGATATCAGGGTTGGATGGCGCTCTGTAGCGGTCAAAGCTGCTAGGGTTGAAGCCGTATCTTACGTATTCTGCGATATAATTGAAGAAGAAATAGGTGAAGAAGTCGATACAATGGTTGGAATTTCGATAAATGGGATTCCCTTTGCACAGGCTATTGCCGGACAAATCGATCTTGAGTTAGCAGTAAGTCGAACCATCAGTGAATCTGAAGCTGGCCATCTTTCTGAGGTATTCGCTAATGTTAGTGGAAAGAGGGTTGTTGTTATCGACGATGTAGTATCTTCTGGAACCACGATGAGAAAGACCGTACAGCACCTCCGTGAATCGGGAGCTGAAGTCAAACTCTGTTTGGTTTTAGCCAATAAGACCGAAATGGATGAGATTGACGGAGTTCCGTTGCGAGGCCTAGTTCGAGTGGTCACTGTCTGAGGTAGAATCGATGCACTGGGCGGACTTTACCGCTGAAAAACTCAGCAAGGAACGAGGCAATAAACAAGTTGCCTGCTCAGGAATTACACCATCAGGTGAATTCCATATTGGCCACATTAGAGAAATTCTTTCTGCTGAAATGATACATAGAGCCTGTCTTGATGCTGGATTAGATTCTCGATACATTTTCATCGTCGACTCAATGGACCCACTTCGTCGAGTGTACCCCTTCCTTTCAGAAGATTACGAACAATACATCGGTTACCCTCTAGCATTCATTCCTGCTCCGGATCCTGATGGGAAACCAGACCCAGAGGGTGTGTCATACGCTGAACACTTCCTGGGTCCATTCCTGGATGCGCTTGCTGAAATTGGAGTGTTTCCAGAGGTGATTATGAATCACGAGACATATGCAAGTGGAGAATTTGCTGAAAAGATAGATTCTGCTATAGAACAAGCTGATGAGATTCGAGAAATTATCGAATCGATATCCGGTCGAGAATTAGATGAGAATTGGTTTCCCTACAAACCGCTTGGCTCCGATGGTAGTATGGATGGTGTAACTGTTACTGGCTACGAAAAGCCATTCGTACATTGGAAGGATAGACATGGGAATTCGGGCTCTGCAGACATTAGAAAGGCAGAAGGAAAGTTACCGTGGAGGATAGATTGGGCTGCTCGCTGGGGAATCCATGGAATAACCTGCGAACCAGCAGGAAAAGATCATGGAGCCGCTGGAGGGTCTTTTGACACAGGATTGCCAATTTGCAAATTATTGGGTTCTGAACCACCCTCAAAGATGGTTTATGAGTGGATTCAGGTTAAGGGAGCAGGGCCGATGTCCTCGTCATCTGGTAATACCGTTGGCCCAATTGAAGCCCTAAGCTTAGTACCCCCTGAAATTCTGCGATATCTAATCGCAGGCTCAAAGATGAATCGCCATATCGATTTCAACACTGGATCGGCACTATTCCAGATGGCAGATGAATACGAGAGATTAGTTGCATCCGCGCCAAATCCAGATGATGAAAATCTGACGAAAAGACAGCGGGTTGCTGCAATAACCCAAAGCGGAGCAATGCGACTAAGCCAAATTAACAGAGGAACCGACCCCGTTGATTCTCTTGCAGGAGTTACATTCCGCCACTTAGCAATGCTAGCACAAATCAAAACTTCTGATGATGATGTTTGGAATTCACTAAGAAATAGTGGCCACCTAAATGATGAGCCAAATTCAGCCTTACAAAACAGATTGGAACGTATGCGAAACTGGATTGGAAGCATACACTTTCCAGAAGATGCAAGGATCAATATTCAAAAGAAAATTGAGGATAATGCACGTGCACAATTAAGCCCAGGGCAAATTACATTCCTACAAAGATTGGCTGTTGAACTTAGTGATTCTGAATGGTCAGATGAAGCCATAGGGAATACAATTAGAACAATATCTTCTGATTGCGGAGTCAGTGGAAGAGAAGCCTACGTTGCCCTGTATTGGGCAATGTTGGGGCGGAACCATGGGCCAAAGGCTTCATCACTAATTTTGGAAATTGGGGAATCAGCTGCTATTAAATTGTTCAGTTCATAGGTCAAGATTCTTCATTCAATTTTTCAAGAAGTAATGTAGTGCCAATAAAGCCTCCAGCGAAACCGGCACCAAAGGAGCCTAGTTCCAAAATTGAAGAAAATATCGATTCTAGTGAGGCCGCAATCCAGCTTAAAATATCATTTACGATTTCGAAGAGGCGTCCGAGGTTGATTGTAATTATACCAGAAGCCGCCAAGAATCCCAAAAATGAGAATTGTGCTAAAGCGATTATTTTCATCGCTTTCAACGATATACTAACTAAGAATGCTACTGTGGCTCCAAAAAGGAATCCAAGGAGTCCCTTAAGTCCGTAATTAGAAATTACCTCCATTTTCCCACATCCTTAATTTAAAACTGCGATATCAAGTAGTCTCGGTTCGGGCATTCCCTCTTTGGCCTCAGCAATTGCCTGTACTTCCATGCTTGCTCCAGCCATCGTTGTTACAAATGGAATATTGAGCTCGACTGCTAACCTGCGCATCATATTCCCATCCAATACCGCACCTCCTGTGCTCCTAGGTGTATTGATGATCAAGTGAATCTTACCTTGTCTCATTAGATCTAATGCATCTGGAGTAAGGCCTTCAGTAATTCGATAGCAGGTCTGGACATTTATTCCACCAGAATCCCTGAGAACATGTGCTGTCCCTCTTGTTGCGTAAATTGTGAATCCCATCTCTTCCAATTCTTGAGCCAAGGGGATAACGTCGTGTTTGTCGGCGTTCTTGACCGTGATGTAGACTCCACCTTCGGTTGGTACCGGGATTTCTGTCGCCAAGCGCGCTTTCAGGTAAGCTGCGGCTGCGCGCTTATGACTTCCCATTACTTCTCCAGTACTCTTCATCTCAGGCCCAGGGGCGGGGTCAAGACCTCGTAATTTGATGAACGGGAATACCGGTGCTTTGACACAAACAGCCTCGCTCTGAGGTTCTGGGATATCAAGGTCGGCTAGTTTCTCTCCCATCGTTAAACGGGCTGCAATACGAGCCAGAGGGACACCGGTTGCCTTGGCTACGAATGGGAATGTTCGTGAACCACGCGGATTTACCTCCAGAACATACAATGTTTCTCCACGAATGGCGTATTGAATATTGAAACAACCCTTTACTCCAAGTTGAATGCCGATTTTTCTTGTCCAATCCTCAACTTGTGCTAACACTTTCTTCGAGACATTTTGTGGTGGAATAAAGCAAGTTGAATCACCAGAGTGTATTCCTGCCTCCTCAAGGTGCTCCATAATCGCTCCAATTAGCACCTCGCTACCATCACAAACCGCATCAACGTCTAATTCTATAGCATTACCAAGATATTCGTCAACCAATAAAGGACGATCTGGCGAAAGAAATGCTTCCTCCATATATGCCTCTAATTGCCGGTTATTGGATAATATCTCCATACCTCGGCCCCCAAGTACGTAAGAAGGGCGAATCAGAACGGGATAACCAATCTCTTGAACCGCTTCCCTAACTCCTTCAGAAGTACTCGCAGTAGTGCCATTAGGCATCCTCAGGCCAACCCTTTCCGCGAATGCTTCGAAGCGTTGCCTGTCACTTGCTTCATCAACTGCATCCGGGGTTGTCCCCTGCATGGCTAAGTTGAGTCCCATTCCTTCTAGATGAGGGAGCCTATCTGCCAATGGCAGAGCGAGATTGATTGCCGTTTGCCCACCAAATTGTAGTAAGATTCCATGAGCCCTCTCACGTAGCAACACCTCCGCAGAGTGTTCCAATGTCAATGGATCGAAGTATAGCCGGTCACTGGTATCAAAATCCGTAGACACTGTCTCGGGATTATTGTTAATGATAATCGCTTCATGTCCTAATTCTCGGATGGCCCCAACGGCATGGACACAACCGTAATCGAATTCTATTCCTTGTCCAATCCGAATAGGCCCGCTGCCAACTACAACAATGCGTTGCTTTGTGAAATCATCGATTCCTGGAACATGGTCGATCCCCGTTGGAGCCGAGCCTCCTTCATAGGTAGAGTAGTAATATGGGGTTACAGCGGCAAATTCTGCTGCACAGGAATCTACCATTCGGAATCTAGGGTGTATCTCTAATTCATGCCTCCTCTCCATCACGGCATCTTCATCAGAACCTCCCGGTAATGATTTGAAGCCACTTGCTGGGAATCCTGCGAGTGCATCAGCGATGTGTAAATCTGTAAATCCTGCACCCTTCCATCTGCGCATCTCTAGTATGGGTATTTCTGATACACTCATTCCTAATTCTCCTGCCGCACGTATCTCGGTTTCGAGTGCGGCCATTTTCTCAAATCTATGTAGGAACCATCGAGTAACACCTCCCGAAACATCTCGGACGTCTTCTATCGAATATCCTCGCCTGAATGCCTCAAATAGAGCCCCCATTCTTCTATCAGTAGGAATTCTCAACCAATCGATTAGCATAGCTTCAGGTAATGGTTCACTTGCTCGTTCGTCCATGGATTCCCCACCTGAAGCATCGGCCATGGTGAGTGGTCTTGGATGGGGTTGACCATACTCAAGACTAGCCCAAGCCTTCAGGAAAGCCTCCTCGAAACAACGACCAATCGCCATTACCTCGCCAGTAGATTTCATAGAGGTCCCAATAGTTCGGTCGGCTGTTCGGAATTTATCGAAAGGCCATCGAGGGATTTTAACAACACAATAATCCAATGTTGGTTCAAAAGCAGCGGTAGTTCCTTCACCCGTTATTGGGTTAGGTAGTTCATCTAGCGTGTAACCCACTGCAATTAGCGCTGCCATTCTAGCGATTGGATATCCAGTTGCCTTGCTTGCTAGTGCTGAAGATCTTGAAACTCTTGGATTAACCTCGATTACTCGATACTCGCCAGTCGATTGTTCGACTGCGAATTGAACATTACAACCTCCTTTGATATTCAACCTTCTAATCAAGCGAAGAGCGGCATCGCGTAACATCTGATGGTCTCTGTCAGAGAGTGTCTGTTGCGGCGCAACAACCACTGACTCACCAGTATGTACACCCATAGGGTCAATATTTTCCATTGTACAGACAATGATTGCGTTATCGGCTCCATCCCTCATTACCTCGTATTCATGTTCTTGCCAACCGAGGATGCTTTCCTCGATCAGTACCTGCCCTATGGCAGAATGTAGTATCCCTTGACTGGCTATCTCTACCAACTCTCCCATGTTGTGAGCAGTGCCACCGCCAAGGCCACCAAGTGTGAAAGCCGGTCGAATCAGAAGAGGGAAACCGCCGAGACTATCGGCGGCCTGCATAACTGCCTCAATCGAATCACAAGCAATAGCTTTGCAAACAGGAAGGTCGATTTCCTCACAAACTTGTTTGAAAAGATCTCTATCTTCTGCCTCGTCAATAGAGACCAAGTCACAACCGATTAATTCTACTTCCAATTCATCCAAACTACCATCATGAGCAAGGGCGGATGCAATATTGAGGGCTGTTTGTCCTCCCATTCCGGCGAGTAGAGCATCTGGTTTCTCTATTTCCAAAATTCTCTTTACGACCTCCGGCAACAATGGTTCGATGTAAATCCTGTCCGCCATTTCTGGGTCGTTTTGAATTGTTGCCGGATTGGAATTAATCAAAATAACTTCGTAACCATCTGCTCGCAACGCGCGACAGGCTTGACTTCCGGAAAAATCGAATTCGGCCGCTTGACCAATACGTATTGGCCCACTACCTAAAATTAAAATTCGTTTCAAATCGTCTCTGCGGGGCATCAATTATCCCCCCTAGAGTTAGGGATTGGAATTCCAGCCAAATGGTCATCCACCATTCTGGCGAATCTATCGAATAGTGGAGAAGCGTCATGTGGACCAGGGCACGCTTCTGGGTGATATTGGATTGTGAAGGCTCTTTTACCAATCAAATCTAGTCCCTCCACGGTTCTATCGTTAGCATTGACGTGCCTTACCTTGAAGGGGGCATCGAGTTCGTTACTCCCACGCGTTGAACATGCACCGGATGGATGAGGTGCGAGCATCCCTTTATCCGGATCTTCCACAGCAAATCCATGATTTTGACTAGTTATGTAAACTCGGCCGGTTTCGAGGTCGACAACGGGTTGGTTAGCCCCTCTGTGACCATATCTTAGTTTGTATGTGCGTAGCCCCGCTGCGAGCCCCATTAACTGATGACCCAAGCAGATACCCATCACAGGCAAACCGGCTCTAACAGCAGCAGCTAAACTATCTCTAGCGGTTGTAGCCGCTCCTGAATGAGCAGGATCGCCCGGGCCATTCGAAGCAAAGAAGGCATGAGGTTCCCATTTCAGAATCTGATCGAAGGTTGTGGTCGCTGGACACCAAACAACCTCAAAGCGTTGGGCTAATTCTCGCAAAATATTGTGTTTGATTCCACAATCGATAGCCGCCAACCTAGGAAGCGGTTTGCCTTCATTATCTACTGCACCTGGGTTGATTATTACCGCTTCATCACATGTGACTTCAGCCACTAAATCTTCTACGTCTGGAGGAGTCATCTCGTCAAGACGAACGAGCATTTCTCTCTCAGCCTCAGCTGGACCAAAGATACACAGAACCGTTCCGTACTCTCTAACTCGACGAGTTAGTTTTCTTGTATCAATGTCCTGAATACCAGGTACTCCATGAGCAAAAAGGAGATCATGTACACTACCTATTGCATCTCTGTGGTCAGGTACTTCCATCAATTGTCTGCAAACTACCCCTCTAGGCCAGACCCCAGCAGATTCTGAAGTTCCTGAATGTACTCCATAATTTCCAAGTAAGGGCCATGTAAATGTTAGAATCTGCCCTGCGAAAGATGGGTCGGTTAAACTCTCTTGGTAACCAGTCATTCCAGTAGTAAAGACGAGTTCTCCTTCGGCGATTACCGGGGCGCCGAATAGTCGTCCTCGATATCGCGTCCCATCAGCAAGTAGCAATAATCCATCGGCTCCAGAAGGTGGTTCAGGGGTACTTGAATCTAGCAAAGCATCCGCTGCGTCTGGAAAACTTGGAGGGTCCTTAACTCCGGAAACATCAGCACCGGGAATGAATCCTCTGCCGGGAGGGTTCTCCGACATCAGCGGAGCTGCCTGAAAGAGCCTATTAATCATTGAGAGAGATTTCACTCTTCTTCAAGACTCATGACCTTCTTCCTGTCTAAACTAGGAATCACCTGTATTTCCGCGCCTTGGAAGTGTTTAGATTCATCGATTTGACCAATTAATGATTCAAGGAATACACCTAATGCGGCGACTTCTGAGTGAGGTTGATTGCCTATTGAAATATTGTAGTTTGCTAGTCTGAAAACTTCACCTGGAACTTTGGTACCACCGACTACAATAACCATTGGACGATTTCTTTCAATTACTCTTAGCGATTCCCTCCAAGATTCCCCATACATAGTGAGATGGACTATTTCACCCGGTTTTCCGTCTCCAGCATCCTTGGCGAATCGACGAAGGAATGACAACGGACTGGTTTCGTATCGGCATTCGAACTCACCTCCAAATCTCTCACTTACTGACCTCCAAGTTTCGAGAGCAGATTCGTCTTCTTCTCCAGCCAGAATAACCTCATCTGCTCCAAAGGCTCTAGCAGTCAAACCAAGATGGCTAGTAATGCGTTTGTCACGCTCTCTGCGATGCCCTAATCTCAGTACCGAGACCCTTCGGTTTGAGGCGGCCATGTTATTACGCGGAAGGACCGACTTCATCAGCCTGACCCATATCAGATGACTCATTAAAATCAGGAATTAAGTCAACTGGCATATTGATCATTTGTAGTCTAACCCATTGAAGTAACCATGCATCAATGAATAACTTTGCAGAGTAATGAATCATTACTGCCAAAGCAAGAAGGCGAAGACTGCCAAACATAGCAGTCTGAATATCTACTTGATCTGTAAGTAAAGCAAATCCAAATGGCTCCAAAATATAGTATACAGCTAGTACGACTAGTAATCCGCCTATATTCGACATTGAAGCGTGCCCTCTTTCTCTTCCAACACTCCAAACCACTGTAGCAAAGAAGACAATTATAGGTACAATTTTTGCTAACATGGAAAAGTCAAAGTCACCCAATAGTGAATTTGGAATGTCTGTGTTGTTTAGGGCGTCTGAGCCTTTTTGCACAGCTATCCACCAGAATAATCCCGACATCATCAATAATACTCCAGATAACCATCCACGATTAGTAATCATATCTCTGATTTCATGTCTGTCTTTTGGTTGTAAACGCTGTAAAATTGATTCCATTAATTCTAGTGCATCATTGGTAGGTAGTTCTTCCTTGGCAGCGGCAGCAATACCTTGTTGAGAGGTATTTTCTACCCTATCTGAAGGGTCCTCGCCCAAAACCATCGACGGATTGCCGCTCCGTCACATCATAAAGGGTACGTCTAATGGAAGGTCTGAAATGGCCGACTGTAGACCTATTCTAAATCGCCGGAGCGATGGTTTTCCAAGAATTATGGGGATTCTGAACATTACTCCCGACTCATTTCATGCCGATTCTCGGGTTGATTCTATTGACGACGCTTTAGTCCGCGCCAAGCAAATGATAGAAGACGGTGCAGATTGGTTAGATATTGGCGGTGAGTCTACAAGACCAGGGGCAGAAGAAGTAGATGTCGATGAAGAAATGAACCGTGTTTTACCCATAATTGAGGCGGTTAGAAATGCTCACCCTGATGTTGGAATATCGATAGATACTCGACGCGCTTCGGTAGCAAAGGCCGCTCTAGATTTGGGAGCAGATATGGTGAATGATGTAAGTTCCTTATCAGACCCAGATATGGTTGATGTAATTATAGAAAATAAATGCCCTGTTTGTATAATGCATATGCAAGGATTACCCGAAAATATGCAGAATAATCCAACTTACTCTAATGTAGTAATAGAAGTTCGGCAAAGACTCGACATAACTGCAAGAACTCTAATTGATTTAGGATTAGATCCAGAGATGATTATCATCGATCCAGGAATAGGTTTTGGGAAATTGCTTGAGCACAACTTATCATTATTATCTGCGGGAAGAGAAATATCCCCACAACAACAAATGTCACTGATGTGGGGGGTAAGTCGAAAACGCATGTTTGCAGATCTACTCGGCCGGACGGATTCCAAAGATAGATTATCCGGAAGCCTAGGAATCGCCTCTATGGCCCCATCAAAGGGAGTCGATATCATCAGGGTTCACGATGTGCGTGAGCATGCGGACTTGTATGAGGCGATGCGAGCGATTAACTGAGGTGTTGTGATGGGGCAAAATATAGTTGACATCGATGAGAAGTTACGAATAATCGGAACCGCTCATGTCAGCACTGCATCAGTGGCTCTAGTTCGAGAACAAATAGAGGAATGGGGGCCAGACTTGGTTGCTGTTGAACTATGTGAGTCTAGATTGAGGTCTTTGCAACAGCCAGATGATTTGGATAATGACGACCTTTTGAAAATAATTAGTGAAGGAAAGTCTTCAATGATCTTGCTACAATCCGCTCTGGCGGCTCAACAGAGGCGTATGGGGGTGGAAACAGGAGAAAAACCCGGTGCTGAATTACTCGGGGCAATCGAGGTGGCTGATGAAAAAGGAATAGAGCATGCACTTATCGACAGAGATGTCGTAATCACTTTACGAAGGGCTTGGAGAAAAATGGGCCTTAGAGAGAAATGGCGTGTATTGAATGCGTTGCTGTGGGAAGAGGATGACGAAGAAATTGACCTCGATGAATTGCTTGAAGATTCTGATTTATTGACTACTCTAATGGAAGAAGCCAGGGAGGCAGCGCCTCGTGCAGGAGAGGTTCTTATCGACGAGAGAGATGCCTACTTAGCCGGCCGAATACAACAGATAAGAGGTAAAGGAAAGATTCTCGCTGTTGTCGGGGCAGGCCACATAAAAGGAATAATCGAGCACCTTGAAAAACCGGCTCTTGAAACCACATCAAGAATAAGTGAATTGTCTTCAGAACCACCCAAACCGGTTTGGCCAAAGGTGGTAATGTGGGCGATTCCAATATTCCTAACATCGGTTGTTGGTTACTTGTTTTGGAGTGGAGATACTGAAGCATTGAAAGATACAATTTGGTATTGGACCGCTGCAAATGCAATACTTGCCGGTTTAGGAGTTGCATTAGCCAGAGGCCACCCCCTGTCGATAATAGTTGGAGCATTGGCAAGCCCAATTACGAGTTTGAACCCCACTTTGGCTGCGGGCTGGTTTGCAGGATACACACAACTGAAAATAGCCGCTCCAACTGGTGGAGATGCGACCGATTTTCTAGCACTACGCGATTACAGCGTATTCTATCGAAATCGCGTGGGTAAAGTGTTACTTGTTACCGCACTCGGAAACTTAGGCTCGGCCCTCGGTGCGTGGCTTGCCGGTGGTGCAATCGTGGGCATTATTATTGGGTGAACGGTAAACCAACGAAGTATTGGGTGCAGCCCAAAGAAGTGATTACGTGGTTAATTTCGGCTTCGTTATTGACAATCGTAAGTGCATTGGATGCCATGCTTGCACCGTCGCCTGTAAGTCTGAACACGATGTACCAATAGGAGTTAATCGCACTCATGTGAAGTATATTGAGAAAGGGACCTATCCGGATGTAACACGAGAATTTAGCGTTCATCGGTGTAATCATTGTGAGGACTCACCGTGCACAACAATTTGCCCTACTACCGCCCTATTCACTCGACAGGATGGAATCGTCGATTTCGATGATGACCGCTGTATAGGTTGTAAATCCTGTATGCAGGCTTGCCCCTATGATGCATTATACATCGACCCAAACAAGGGCACAGCGGCCAAGTGTAATTATTGCGCACACAGAATAGAAAATTCCTACGAACCATCCTGCGTGGTGGTTTGTCCCGTTGAAGCAATAATTTCTGGAGACCTAGATGACCCTAATTCATCAATTTCCAATTACGTTAGCGAACACGAAGTGACTGTTCGAAAACCAGATTCTGGAGCTAAACCCAACGTATTCTATGTCGAAACCAGTGAGGATATTCTTGACCCTCACGCCACTGAACGCTCCGGTGAATATCTTTGGACAGATCAAGCAGCAGGGGTTGGTCATTTTGCAAAGTATGCCGACTCTAGATTGGGTGCCTCAGATACCAATTCAATGATTGTGCAATTAGCACTTGAGAAGAAGGCTCGAGCCGCAAATCCACGGGACCGAGCGATTATTCGAGATGTGATGGAACGCCTGGATGAACAGGCTGAGCAACCAAAGAGAAGCTATGACCAACCTTCGAAAGGCGTACTTTGGGGCTGGGAGGTTTCTGCCTACATCATCACAAAGGCAATTGCTTCAGGGGCATATTTGGTTGCCATGCTAGCAATGTTTGCAGGTATTATCGAAATGACTGATGAACTGTGGTGGCAATTGACAATTGGTTGTACGATTTTCCTAGGGATTACAGGTTTTTTATTGGTTAAGGACCTTGATAGACCTGAGAGATTCCTCTACGTATTACTGAGGCCGAATTGGGATTCTTGGCTAGTAAAAGGAGCCTATATTTTGGGTGCCTTTGGAACAGTATTAGCTTGTAGCGGAGCGACCCTTTTCTTTGACCTAGACAGAACTTATCTCAATTACCTAGCAATTGCCGGCATTCCTCTAGCGACATTAACAGGAGTCTATACTGCCTGGTTATTTGGTCAAGCCCGCGGTAGAAATTGGTCCAAAGACCGGCTTCTTACACTGAAGATGTTTGTCGAGATGATCATACTTGGCGTCGCATCGATGGTGTTTTTGACTTCTTCAGAGCTAATTTACTGGGCTACTGCTGTTGTGATGATTTTACTAGTTTGTAGGCACGCTCACAATACTGTAATTCAGCCACAATTGGAGACCTTACACTGAGGTGAATGGAATGTCTGAGTCATTTATCGAAAAGTTTGCTCAGAAATTGAGGATTATTTCGAATCTCGATAGAGAACACTCTGATGGAAATTCGCAAGAATTACGAAAATTCCCCTCGCCTGACGAATGGCTTGATTTCAAAGAACTGGATGCAAATGCATGGCCGGTCAGAATAGAGAAGAATTACTCTCTAGTTCCAACAACCTGTTTCAACTGTGAATCCGCCTGTGGAATGTTAGCTTATGTCGACAAGGATACAGGTCAAGTAACTAAGTTTGAAGGTAATCCGCATCACCCTGGAAGCCGGGGCAGGAATTGTGCCAAAGGGCCTGCAACAATAAATCAAATTCAAGATACTGAGCGGATACTCCACCCTCTTCGTAGAGTTGGCGCTAGAGGTGAAGGAGGGTGGGAACAAATCACCTGGGAAGTGGCCCTAGACGAAATTGCAGAGAAAATCCGCACCTCTCTAAAAGCAGGAGGCGTTGACAAGGTCGTCTACCACGTTGGAAGACCGGGCCACGAAGGTTATGCTAACCGAGTTCTGAAAGCTTGGGGTGTTGATGGACATAATTCACACACTAACATTTGTTCTGCTGGAGCGCGAACTGGTTATGCTCTATGGCATCAACACGACAGGCCAAGTCCGGACCATACAAACGCCAAGGTGATTTTACTAACTTCTTCTCATCTTGAAACTGGGCATTATTTCAACCCTCACGCGCAAAGAATTCTCGAAGGGATGATGGATGGAGCGAAACTGATTGTAATCGACCCTCGACTATCGAATACAGCGGCTATGGCTGACCATTGGTTACCAACATGGCCGGGTAGCGAATCGGCTCTTTTCCTTGCTTGGGCCAAAATGATACTCGAGCGAGAGTTGTATGACAGGGAATTTATGGAAACCCAGGTCAATTGGGAAATGTGGATGTCTGCGGCGCACCCTAATGAACCAAATGAGTTTGATCGATTTGTTGAATTATTACTGAAAGAATATGAAGAATATACTCCCCAATTTGCAGCAGCGGAATGTAAGATTCCAGTTGAGCAAGTAATCGAAGCGGGAGAGGTTGTAGCCAATGCTGGAAGTCAACTTTGCACACATGTCTGGCGCAGTGCAGCGATTGGAAACCTTGGTGGCTGGCAGGTCAGCCGAACCTTGCATTTCCTCAATGTACTCACCGGTTCGGTTGGAACTGTGGGGGGGACGAGCCCCAATTCTTGGTCGAAATTCAAGCCATCGCTATTCGATGTACCTCCAGACCCCGATGGTTGGAACGAACTACATTTCCCGCCAGAATACACCCTCGCTCACTACGAGATGAGCCACATCCTACCTCATCTCGTAAAGGATGGAAGAGGGACGATGGATGTTTATTTCACACGAGTTTTCAATCCAGTATGGACATACCCTGATGGCTTTTCCTGGATTGAAATGCTAGAAGATAAAAATGCCATTGGTTGTCACATTGCCTTAACTCCAACTTGGAATGAAACCGCCTTCTTTGCCGATTATGTTCTACCAATGGGGCATGCCTCGGAACGGCATGACGTCAATTCATACGCGACCTCTGCAGGGAAATGGGTGGCATTTAGGCAACCGGTACTCAGGGAATACGCTAGACGTGAAGGAAAAGAGGTAGAATTTACCCACGAAATTAATCCTGGAGAAGTTTGGGAAGAAGACGAGTTCTGGATTGAATTATCCTGGCGTATTGATGATGGAACAATGG